>Ga0080008_153848_pt1 | contig 37258 bp, 47 predicted proteins | sample ConCONMetagenome_FD_69211 | JGI IMG/M metagenome (GOLD analysis project Ga0080008, IMG submission 69211) | Hot spring microbial streamer communities from Conch Spring, Yellowstone National Park, USA - CON_C (SPADES assembly) (version 2) | ecosystem: Environmental > Aquatic > Thermal springs > Hot...
TGAGAATTTTTCAATTTTAGCAGATGCTTTTGTAAATGATGATCCGACAACTGGAATAATAAAAAATGCTGACACTGTAGATGGTTTTCATGCAAGTCTCACTCCAGCTCCAAATACGATAGTGCCTTTGGATGCAAACGGGGTTTTGGATCTAAGTGTAAGTTATGTAAAAAGTAGTGTTTATACTTTAAGAAGAGTTGATTTGACGAATGCGACAAGTGATTATGAATTGCAGGTTGGAGAGGAGGCGATAATATGGTTTACGAATGCTACGAGTGTGCCTCTGAAAATTGCGACACAGAGCGGAACTTATTATGAATGTCATTTGATTTGTAGTAATGTAGGAGGAACTTCAGGAGGAGTAATTGGTCCTATCTATCTTAATCCAAATAATACGACTTATAGCAATGCTTTTATATATGTTGATATTTATAGAAACACTTCTGGTTTTGGCTCGGAAAGAGGGACTCATTCAGCTTTTAGATGTGGCTTGGCATTTTCAAATGTTACTATGTTTATAACAAATTTTACTCAATACAAAGGTATAAAAGGAATTTATAATGTATATGGAATAGCAGAAAGCCACCCAATTTCAGTCCTTTTTTCTACAGACTGGCGAGATACGACAACACGTTGGACTTCATTAGGAACAATAACTTTTCCGCAATCAACATCGGGCTATATCTTAATCAGGAGGTTAGCATAATGAAGGTATGGGTATACATACATCCAGAACTTAATATTCTTTGTTGTGCTTTATTGAAAGAAAATGTGCCTGAAGGAGTGCAAGCGGTAGAACTTGAAGTAGAAAGTCCTGATGATGTGGTTTATGATGGAACTCAGATAAGATTGAAGACAGAGACAGAGAAATTTGCAGAAGAAAAACAGAGAAAATTTTTAGAACTGAAAAGTTATGTAGCATCTTTACTTGCTCCGTCTGATTATGTGATTACGAAAATAGCTGAAGCTCAACTGCAGAATAATATTGAAGAAGTTCAAACGTTAAAACAGAAGTATGCACAGCAATTACAAAGAAGAGAAGCAATTAGAATTTGGAATGAACAAATGAAACAGGCGATAGAAAATGCGACAAGTTTGGAAGAGTTGAGAAAAATAGTGATTGAATTTAAAGATTAGGGGGTGTTGTTAAATGCCTGAGAAGCTTGATCGTTGTGTGCGAAAAGTGATGCGTAAGGGATATACCAAGCAGGAAGCATATGCGATATGAGCAAAGTCTACTGGCTGGGTCAGGGGACCTGGCGGTAGATGGATAAATAAAAAAGCAAAAAAGAGGAAGAAGAAATGAGTTCAGAAACAGTTGTTTATTTGTTAGTTGCTGGGTTAATTGGTATTTTGTTCAAAATAGTGTGGGACTGGTTGGTTGGGTTAAAAAAGAATAACAATATGCGGGAGATTTGTCGACAGCGATTTGAAATGTTTGACGACGAAATTTGTAGATTATATGAGCGATTAGATAAAATTGAAGAAAAATTGGAAGTGGCGTTGGAAAATCTAAACAGAAAGATAGATGAAAAATTTGAGTTGTTAATCAAAATGTTAACTCAAAATCGGTCGTAAGGAGGTGATAAGATGAACGAGTATTGGAAACAGTTTGGATGGCACTGGATTATTATTTTTCTTGGGTTAATGTTTTTTGTTACGGGAGTTATTGGATTATTTTATGAACCATTTCAGTTTGTGTTTAAAAAGATTTTTCTTTTGTCTTTGTGGTATGTGTTTGCCTATTTGACAAGACTTATTAGGATAGGTCACATAGATTGGGAGAGCGATGAGTGGGCTAAGAGGGTGTATTATATTGCTATTTTGCTTGGTAGTGCTTGGATTGTGGCAAACGGCTAAAGCTTTTGAGTGTAGAAAGTTATTACCGCAAGTAAAACAAGCTTCAGAATTTATATTGGGGTTGAATTATCCTTATTGGTATAATTTGGGACAGATTGAAGCGGAAACAAATTGTCGATGGTTGACTTCTTTAGATGGATGGGGTTCAGTTGGGTATGCTCAGTTGACTGAAAGATTTTTGCCGTGGCTGAGTAAGAAATTTCCGAATTGGAAGGTCAAGGGGCATATGGATCATTTTTTGGCTCAAGCTTATTTGATTAAGCAGTTGTTAAATCAAGCGAGTTGCAAGAAGCTTTGGAATGTGTATCAGTGTTACAATCGGTCTTGTTGGAAGGTCAATAGGGAAGCAAAGCAAGCTGATTGTGTATGGGAGAAGGCTTTTGAGTTGTGCAATGAGCGGTATGTTGAGAACATTTGTGTTTGGAAACGGGATGGGAAGTGTTTGCAGTGGCGAACAAATTGTGACATAAATTACAATTACGGTTACAAAGTTTGGAAAAATGGGATAAAATATCGAAGCGGAATGATTGAAACGACTTATCGTTATTGGTAGGGCAATGAGAAATTACATGTGGGTTTTGATTGTTTTGGGGTTGTTGGTTTTGGTGTTTGTTATGGGGGTTGTTTTGTGGTTTGAGAAGAAGGATAACGCTATTTTGAAGCAAGCTATAGAACAGCAAGAGCAAATAATTAAGAAAAAAGAAGAGCAGATACAGTTGTTGCAGGAGCAGTTAGAAGCGTTAAGGAAAGAGCAAGTTTTGAAGGAAAAGCGGATTGTAATTTTGAAGCAAAAACGTGAGCAAGTGCAGAAGCCTCAAACGGTTAAAGATTTAGTAAAAGCTTTTAAGGAACTTGGTTATGATGCAAGGGTTAAGTAAATGTTTTAATTGTAACAATATAAGAGTTTCAGAGAAAATGGGTAGGATTATTGATGGGAATTGGGTTGATGATTGGCGAGTTTGGCAGACAGAAGCTTGGGGTAAGTGGGTATGTAGTGTAAAGTGTTATTGGGAGGTGATTGGAGAGTATGATCGAAGTTATACAGAGGATTGTGATTTGCTTGATTAGTTGTTTTTTAGTTGTTTGTCTAATAAGCTTATCAAATGTTTATGCGGTTGAAATTTGTTTTTCTGAAGAGCAAGCTCGACAGATAGTCGTTGAGCTGAAGCAAAAACGAATATTGGAGCAAGAAGTTCGGGAGTATGAAGCTTTGGTCGAGAATTTGAAGAAGCAAAATGAAGTGCTGAGAGAGCAAAATAGGTTGTTGAAAGAGCAAATCGAGCTTTACAAAAATCAGAAACAACTATATGAGACGGCGTTGAAGGAGTGTGAGAGGAAGCAAAAGGTTGGTTTGTTTGAGAAAGGGAAGTGGTTTGGGCTTGGTATTTTGGTAAGTATTTTGTTTGGAGTGTTTAAGTAGATGCAGATTGTAACGCCGTTAAAGGAAGCGGTTGTTCTGGTCAAAGGTTCTTTTAGCGGTCGGATTGACAAAGTCTTTTCGACACAGGTCTATAAATATGGATATTTACTTTATGATATCAAAGGGCAAGCAACGGTAACGGTCTATTTGGGTTGGGACAATGTAAATTGGATTCAGGCTTATTTTCGAACGATAAACAATTCTTCTGGTTGGCAAGTGATTGAATTAGTAGGGCTGTCAGTCAGAATAGTGATTGATGCGAATTTGCAGGAAGGAAGTTTTATTACGTTCGTTCGGTCTTCAATCTAGTTCGAGAATTTCGAGCATTTTTTGGAAGTTTTCGTAGTTTTGTCTCAAAGTATCGTATTCAATTTTAAGGTCTGGAGCTTCGATTGTTTTTTCGATTTCTTCTATTGTTTTTTCGAGCTCTTCGTAGTTTACTAAGGAGTTTGAGTATAGCACGATGCAACCAACGGTTGGATAGTTTTTGATGGCGTAGAATGTGAGGTCTTTTTGGTTTTTAGGTTTGTAATAAGTTTGAAGAGCGATGAAGTGTTCGAAAACGTATTCATCTTTGAAAGTTATTGGCACGAAAGTTTGATCAGCTAATGGTAGAGAAATTGGTATGACGTAAATGTATTCAGCTTTTGGAATAAGTGGGACATTGTTTCTAATGGCTTGGTAAACGTTAGAATAAAATTTTAAGTAAGCAGTTCCAAGGGGTAAAGCAAGTCTCATACAGATGTCGATCATATATGGTTCGGGGTCTTCTTTGACTTTGATTTCTTCGGTTGAAAAGAAGCCTACGTATTTCATTTGTTGAAGTATGAAGTCGCATGCTCGAAGATTGATAGCCCAGGGTTTCATGAGAATTTCTTCTTTGTTTTTTACGATTTTAGCAATGTATGTGTTTTTGCTTTGCTCGATGCCTATTGTGAAAGGAACTTCGATGCCATTTCCGAAACAGATGCAGTCTATTCCAAATTCGATTTCGATGTCAGTCAGAATTTCTTCTTGATAATATTCAATTTCTTTTGCGAATTGTCCTGCAGTTTGGATGAGCTTTTGTTTGTAAAATTCAAGTTCGTATTGATTTCTGATCATAGTGCTTTCAAAAGAGTTTCTGTAGACAGGGTCCACTTTAGTAATTGCTGGGTAACTTAATTTATCGAAATTGACGATCTTGTAGTTTGGGACCTTGGGCATCAATTGTTTTTGGAACAAGCGATTGTTTTCAAGACGAGCTTCTACACCAGCTCCGAAGACTTCAATGTTGAGTTGTTTGAATAGTTCGATGATGAAACCGAAGTAGCATTCAAGAGTTATGACTTTGTCGATACGGCTTAAGACTTCACGAGGCAAATCTGTGAGCACGTAGACATTGGGAATGTTTCGTCCAAATGCAAGATCTTCCATGTCAGGGAATGCACTGATAAAGTCAGCAAAGACATAGACTTCTTCGTGTTTAGCGAATTCTTCAATGTATCCGCAGTCCATTCCAGTTGTAAGCCACAATACAGCCATTATACTACTCCTTCGTAGAAAAATTTGACGCTTTCTTTGTAATCGTTGATAAGCAAATCAGTAAATGGTGTTAATTCGTCTTTGATAACTTTGAACTTGCGTAAGAGATTGATAATGTAATTGTATTCAAAAAAGTTTAGACGACCAAAGCCGAGGTAATAAGTTTTGTTTCCATCTCTGAGTTTGAAAGATAGACAGAATGGTTTGTAAGGGTCTTGTAAGATTTCAATACGATGTTTGTTATCTCGAATGAATTCGGCTATTGCTAAGAGGTAGTCATCGTTGTCTGAGCGTAGAATGATGATGTTGCCTTCTTTAAGACCGATTATCATATTTTTGTATTTGATGATAGCACGAGGTTGTTTGATGTTGTGAAAGTCGGATGCTTCTACCAACTCTGGGATTGACTTTGCTTGTATAATTTGCCTATCCATCAATTTAAAAGATACACTTGTTTTCAAAGAAAGTCAAGCTATAATTTTAATGAAATGTTACAATTATCGTTAACGGCGATTCAAGAAAAGCTGTGGAATTTGTTTTTTAATTCGGACTACCGCTGGATTGTATCCGTTGGTGGTAAAGGTTCAGGAAAAACTCAGCTTGCGATTTTCATTTTGTATGAGCTTTTGACGAACGAAAAGTATCGGGGCTCTCGAGTCCTTATTGCTCGTGAAAGTTTGAGAGATCTTCGTAACACTCTTGTTGCTGGTCTTGAGCGATTGCTATCGGAAAATCCTTACCTTAGATCGATGATCACTTCGAATCTAAACTTGCAGGTCATAAAGAACGAGGCTACAGACGTTGAGATTTATTATTTGTCGCTTAACGAGCGGAATGCTCAGTATAAATCTGTGTTGTCGTATGAGTTTAATGTAATAATTATTGATGAGGTCGATAGAATCAGCAGAGAGGCTTTTATCGAGGTAAGCGAGAGGTATAGGTTAGTGCATGATTTTTCGAGGGGTATGGTGATTCTTAACCCGTGTTCACAAGAGCATTGGGTTTACAAGGAGTTTGTCGAGAAGAAGCGTGAGGATGTTTGCATAGTTCGTTCTTCGACTTATGACAATTACTTGATTACTCGCATTAACAAAAGCGACTGGGAGCAGATGGTTCCGTATACATACAACAACAAAGAATATCGAGTGAGCAACAATATTCGGTATGAAAAGCTTTACGAGGTTGGGAACGTAGTAATTGCTAAGCGGTTCAATGTATCGCATTCGTTCATTACTGAAATGGAAATGAAACCCTTTGGGTATCGAAAAATCATGCTCGAAGGAGAGTGGGGGGCGTTTGATTATGGCGGTGGGTTGTTTGAAGATGTGTTCAACGAGCAGAACATTATAACGATTGATAACAAATTGATTGACATCACATTTGACTATACGCTTTATTGTGGAGTTGATTTTGGTATACGGAATTCAGCGTATGTGTTGGTAGGGGTTGATTATCTTGATAGGATTGTAATTTTAGATGATTACATTTCAGAGAATCAACCGCTTCGAGTTTTCATTGAGTATATGCTTGAACGTTTTAAAAAGAAATTTAACATCAAGCGACCGCAGTCGATAATTTATGTTGGGGACATTGCTGGTAAAAACAGAGAGATTTATGACGGGTATGATTTGTTCACGAAGCTAAGGAAAGATTACGGGCTTGTTTTCCGTGGAAATCGTGTGAAAGTGGTTGAGAGTATAGCGATGATAAAGGATTTGTTGGAGAAAAAGAAGCTTTTAGTGAGCGATCAGGCTCATAGGTCTTTAGAAGGATTTTTAGGCAAATTTCAAGCTGACAGTCATGGAAATTACAAAAAAGACGGGTTTTATGAGCATTTACTCGATGCAATACGGTATGTGGTGTTTGAAATATACAAACAGATGAAACCTCAGAAAAGTAAGTATTTGAAGACGCCTATTTATGTTTTCCCTGCCAGTCGTTTTTAAGTTAAAATTACCGAGAAATAAGGTTCTTCGGATTGAACGTGACATTAATATGTTTTTGAAAAAATTTGTTTTTATCAAAGCGTTTAAATTATATTGTCCTGTGTTAAGAGGATTACCAGATTTTTTAGTTATTCAAGCAAGGTTTGGTTTACCAGCGGGTTTTTATGAAGTCAAAAATTGGAATAAGCAATTGACTAAGTATCAAGTTAAAATGTTGAATATTTTGAGTTTAGCGTTTAATTGTATAGTTGTGCAGTATAATAAAAAAGAACATTGTTTGTATTTTTATAAGTGGGAACCTCTTGACAACAAAAACGGAATGTTATATAATGATAAACGAGTGGGGGTAAGGTATGGATTTGAATAAGATTTTTGAGTGGTTAAGGCAACCAGTAAGACTTGACGAATCAGAAGCTGAAAATATACAGACTCAATCTACAAACGAAGAATTAGTGCAAACACAACTTCAAGAAGAGTCTAAACAACAAACACAGCAGATGCAACAACAGCAGATACAAAATCAACAAGAGCAAAAACAGATGGATGCAGATTTTCCTGGGATAGAGTATTTGACCAATGCGGATTTACATGATATCAATGTTGGTAGGCAAAGATTTATAGCGAAATATGCGAACTTTGAAAATTTAAACAATTTACTTCAAACAATTGAGCCGATTGCTTATAGACAATATGTGTTAGACATTCAGGCTGGTAGAAAGCAGGGAGATTATTACGCTTATCTTGAACGAGCAAAAGATTTAACGTATGAGGCGACAAAAACTTTAGTAGACCAGTTAAGAAGGTTACAGCAGTATAATCCGTATTACATACCGACCAGACAACAGAGTAAAAGACCATACACGATAAAAGATTTGATGCGTGATTACAAGAAAGCTTTACCTTATGTCACAACGAAATATCATATGATTTACCATATGGACGATCAGACCGTTGATCGGGGTAGATTAGATTTATCTACTCCGAGCGGTCTGCCAATAGAACAACAACAATAACAAAAAGGAGGGATGAAGTATGGCTGATTTATTTTGGGGAGATTTAGGGCAAGAAGGTGGGACGATATCACCAACTAACTTTTTTGACACTTCTGATGCACGAGCTGTTATAAGGACTGAATTATCTCGGGACTTATGGAAGATTACGTTTGTTCACTCGAATTTTAGGCGGTATGTAGACAAGATTACTGGTTTTACTGAGAAGATGTCTGACAAATTTATGGTTCCGAAGGATTTATTCAGACCTGAGGATGCTCTTTGGGATGAAGTAGGAGAGTTTGAAGCTTTACCTGATTTCAATTTGAATTTTGGTAGGTTTTTGATTCAGATTGCGGAACGTGGTAAGCAATTTAGGCATACTGAAAGAGCTGATTTATTCTCTTTTGTTGATATTGGGGGGTTAGCGAGAGAGAAGTTTAGTCAGATTGCTGTAGCATCAATTGAAAGAGACTTGTTAATGAATGCTTTTGTTTATCTTGATGTTTTAGGGATTGCTCAGGCTAATGGTGAAGTGTATTATGACACAGGTAAATCTCTGGCTCCGACAAAATCATTCATGAGAGACGTTGATGGTATTTTTACTCCAATAACAATTTCTCAGGTTGTTTATAATACAACAGCTGGAACGATTGAAGGGGAAACACCAGAACCTTTGACAATGTCTCATATTCTTAGGTTTGCTCAGATTTTACACGATTTAAACGTTCCTTCTTACACTGGTGATGGGTATGGGACTTATTTAGTCATAATTAACAAACAAGCTGAAAATAGGTTATTAACTGATCCTGTGTTCTTGCAGGCTGTGACTTTCTCTGGTGATGTGGAGAAACTTTACAAAGGTTATATTGGTTCATTTTATGGTCAAGAGTTTGTGCGTGATGAGGGTAAATATATTGACAAGTTCATTTGTGGTTTAAATCCTGTGTTAAGAGGCAAAGCTATTTGTATTTTCTTAGGTAAGCAACCTGTTGTTGAGGCTGTAGTTAGACCTGAGGCTATTTATGAGGAGAAGCCGATAGATTATGGTCGTTATAGGGGGATGGCTATTCGGACTTATAGAGGAGAAAGCCCGACTTGGTTTTCTGTGGAAGGTCAACCAGTTGGAGGTATTTTGGTAGGAACTTAATAACAAATATGCGATGTGGAACTCAAATGATGAGTATATTCAACACATCTTAAAGTTTGCGGGGGTTCCTTACGAGGAGCCCCTGTCTTTATCAACTTTTTACAATTCAGTTTATAAACCCCTTTTTCAGGAAGCAGTTTTAGAGATTCAAAAATTTGTCAATTTTTCTTTTATGCGAAAGGAAGAGGAATTTGTTCTACCAGCGGGGCAATCATCTATTAATTTGAACACAAAGAATATTAAATTCATTCAAGCGATTTTTCCGAAGGGTAGTAACAAGGTTTTGGAAGGGTTTGAATATGCGAAGTATGCTGGGTCTTTGCGAGTAGGCAATCCGACGGCTTATTATTTTGATGATAGTTCAATGACGATTTATTTTAATGCGACACCTGTTGTTGATATAGTTTATCGACTAATTTATTACGAGTATGATTTAGATAGTGATCCGCATCCAGTATTGAATGAAGCACCAGAAGTGTTAAAATATTTGTATCTTGCTAAGCTTTATTTGCATTTGGGAGAGTATGATAAGTATGAGAATGCGTATCAGAAGTTCGTAACGTTGTGTAGACTTGAAGATGGGTTAGAGAAAATAAAGAAAACACGGACGACTTTGTTTAAGATGAGACATGGATATGAGGGTTGGTGGTAGTTTGAGAGATTATATTACCAAGGAAGAGCTTGATCGTTATTTTGCTAAATCTGAATGTGACAAGTTATACATAAAGAATTTGATTGCCACGGATTGGGGTTTTGCAAGTTGGGACGTTGATGAAGACGGGTATTTATTTGTTTTATCTTGTTATGGAGATGGAAAATTGTGGAAAGAGTTTTTTGTAAGTTTAGCGAAACAGTTGAAGTTAAAAGGGATAAGATTTGTAACAAGAAGGAATCCTGAAGCGTGGAAAAGGTTGTATAAAGATTGTGAAATTGTTTTAGACGAATATGTATTAAAATATGAGTTAAAGGAGTGATAAAATGGGTAGAAGAAGAACAAGAACAAGGGTTAGATATAGAATTCCACCAGAGGTTTCGGCTCTTCAAAGAACGATAGTAAATGAATTACAGGCATTAAGACCGTTAGCTGAGTCAGCTGTTCCAAGAATTCAAGGGGCAATACAACAATTTATTGAGCAATATCAAGATTGGTTAGCACGAGCACCGTTATATTTTGATGAAGCTCAACGGCGATTGACTGAAATTGTAGAAGAACCAATTAGACAAAGACTTACAGATCAGTATGAAGAAGCACGAAGGCGGACGAAAGAGTTATCTCAAGAAGTTTTACAAGATGCGATAAGGAATACGATAAGAAGATTAGCATTACAGGGGTTGATTAGTCAAACGGCGGGCACTCAAGCAATGGCTGAGCAGTTTAGACAGTATGAATATGAACCGTTGCAAAGATTAATTGAAGTAGAAGCAGAAGCTAAAAGAAAATTGCAAGAGCAGATGTTAAGAGAAAGGGCTAATATAGAAGCGACACGTTTAAATTTTCAGTTATCATTACCAAATATATATCGAGAAATTATGCAAGCACAACAACAGTATGCACTTACACCGTTTGAATTAAGAAGAGCTTTGCTTGGAACATTAACGAGTTCGGCGGGAGTAGTTCAGCAATTGAGTCCAGCATCAGTTACGTATACGACAAGAGGGGGGCTTCATCCGCTTTTAGGAACTGCATTAAGTATAATTGGAAGTTTAGGAGCAAGTAGATTAATTGGACGACAATTTCCTTTAAGATTAAAAGGAAGGAGGAGGAAATAAAATGGCAACTCAAATATTAGATCCTATATCTTTGTTGATGCTTGCAAATGCTCAAATGTTTAGTCGGAATTTGTGGGAAACAAATGTAGAGAGACCGACTATAACGGATGTGGCAAGGTTAGCGTCGCACAGGGCAAGTCCTTATGGAACGATAACGATTGAACAACCTCAGATGTCTTGGGATGAATTTATACAGGCTGTAATTATTCCAGTAGTTTCGGACTTTTTTGTAGCAAGAGAGTTAAGTAAACCTGTTTTAGATGATAGGATTGTCAGACGATTAAGGAAACAAATTCCTGATTTAGATAGATATTTACAAAAAGATGAAAAAACGGACGGGTATAGATTTATAGATGTAGATAATGCTCCTGAAATGGTTAAAGAAATATATAACAAAGTTAAAGAAATTGAAGAAGCACGGCAAAGATTATTACGGAATCCGAGGAATTTTTTGAGACCTGGGACTTTGTCTTTATTGATGCAAAATCCGATTATTACGAGCACGGTATTTGATGTTGCGGGACAGATTGAGAGAGGTATTAGAGCGGGTAAGAAGAAAGAAGCGATGCGAAAAATTGCTTCTAAGACGTTGCAGGGCTTAGGGCTTAAGGAAGAAGAGTTAGAAGTATTAAATTGGGAAGATTTTCAAATGTTGATGCCGTTTATTCTTGTAAATTTATTTAGTAATCTTAAGCCAAAGGTTACAAGTGAGGTAAGATAATGCAAGTAATAGGCACTCCTTACAATAGAGCGTATTCAGAAATAATGCGTTTGGAAAGAGAGAAATTGCGTAAAGAGATAGAAAAATTTTTGCAAACTTACGCAGAACAAAAACGTTTACAACAAGAACAATCAGTAAAATCACAAACCGAACCAAAAATAGCAAAAAGAACGACTCAAAAAGTCACTACGACACAGCAACTGACAGAACGAGACTTACTAAACTTTGTCGTTAAAGAAATCAAAGATATCTACGAAGGAAAAAAAAGTCTGTATGACAGCAAGTTATTTGAAGACATAAAGAATGAGCAAGAAAAGATACGAACGGATTTACAAAATACTTTGCAAGAATATAACAACAAAATAAAAGAGCTTGCTGATTTTACACAAAAGTTCAATGATGCACATAGTAAGATGATTGGTTTATTTGCGTTGTTACTTGGGAAGAGTGATTTGATGAGACATACAAATGAACATTTGTTTGACAAGATGAGAGAATTGATTTTGTATTATCCTGTTGATGTTGTTCCTTTGGCAATGAAGAATTTGATTGTAGGTTATTTTGCGGGGAAACAAGCGGGTATAGATACGGATGGTATGAGCGTGGGGGAGTTAATAGTAATGGGAGAGAATCCTGAAATTGTAGCGAAGCTGTCGCCGAAAAGTGTAGAGTTTTTGGGTCAATTGATAGAAGTTATGCCTCAAATTTTTCAAATGAAAGTTGCTCCGTATAGGATAATGCTTGATAAGTTACAGAATGAAGCAAAAATTTTAGAAACAAGACAAACGCATTTGGAGCAGATGTTATTAAGATCAGAACAAAATGCATTAAGACGGTTACAGTTGTTAGAGATGTTGCTTAATTATCTCTTGACAGCGAAAACTAAGAAAGAAATAGCGAAATTGCAAGCAGAAACAAAAATAAAAGTGGCAGAGATGAAAAAACAAGAAAAAGAAGAAAAATCGTTTCAATTTGTAAGACCAGAAGATAGAAAACAAATAGAAGAACTTGCAGGGAAATAAAATCAATTATGGGTTTAACAGACATTCTTCATGATTTGCGGGTTAAGTTTTTTGGTTACAATGAAAATGATGTATATAATTTTCTTGCGTATCCGAAAAAATCTGAACTGAACAAGCTTTTAAGAGACAAAAAGTCAAGAGAGCAATTCTTTTCTACAGTTGAGCGTATAGCTCAAAAAAAAGGTTTAGATTCAGTCAAAACTTTAGAAGCGGTATCAAGGTATATATTACAAAAAGCAAAGGACAATGGTTTATTCACTTCGGAGATCATTACAGCTCCTCGTTTACAGGATTATGAAATGATCATAGGCATTGACGAGCTTGGTAGGTATGCGTTTGGTGAAAAAGATCTTGGAATGGGATTTGTTCGAGTGTTAGAAGCTTTAGATGTTGGCAAGAGAATGAAGAAAAAAGATCGTGACAAGTTTGTTACTAATGTAAGAAATACGTTGTTCATAGCGTATCAAGTTGACAAGACAATTGAGCGGATTGAGAAAGCGTTAGATACAGCAAGTGATTTGTCGTTAGTTTTAGGACTAGGTGGATTAGCGACAAAAGGGGCGTTATGGTTAGGTAGAAGAGTCTTAAAAAATGTAACTAAAGATATATTAACAAGATCGATGCTTGTCAGAGTTGCAAATAATGTTGCGTCATTTGGAATTGTAGCGGGGGATATAGCGTTTGCTGGGAGTGAATTAGGAAAAGCGACATTAAACACGGTAGCCAAGGGATTACCGTTGACATATTCACTGGACCATTTGATTTTAAGTGGTATTTCTTTGGCAGGATTTTTAGGAGCAAAAACAAAAAGAGTGCAAGAAGCTATTCAAAAGATTGAGGGGGTTCCTCACACGACAGTAGACGATGTTAGAAGGAAAATAATTGAGAATCAACTTCCTATACCTGGGTATGATTTGAATCTTACGACGGATGAAGCGTCCAAAATGTTCGTTTCTCAGATAAGAAAGTATCTTGAAAGCAAAGCGGGTAAAAAATTGTCTTTAGAGAATTTAGAAAGTATGAATGTTTTAATGGCACGGTTGCTTGGTAGTTTTGCGGAACAATGGAAAGTCAATACATTACTTGTGTCTGATGCTTTTGTTAATCCGCATAAGTATACGCATAAAATTCATGAGGTCTATGAAACAGTAAAAAACTTCATAATCACGAACAAAGAGGATTTTTTGGCTTTAATAGATAAACTTCCTGAAGAACGTTTTGCTTTTGTCGCTTCAAAGCCTGAATTGTTCGAGTTTTTCTACATGAATACGTCCAAAGTTTTTTTAGACAGAATAAGGTTCTTGTTGAAAGAAATCAAGGAAAACGAAATCATTGACAAAAGAAAACTATATATACGACTGAAAGAAACTGATATAGAAGTGCGAGCTGAAGAAGCATACATGTGGGATTTCGAAAATCTGATCAATTATTACGTCTGGAATACAATAAAAAATGGTAAGCTGTCAGTAGGAGTCGAATTTGTTTTGAAAGAAAGCGACAATGTAGAGAAAGTATTAAGAGAATATTATCTGCCTACGATTTACATTCCTACCTCAGACTATCGTAAAATATTAGTTGTCTCGATTAAAGAAGGGGATGAAGAAAAAGAAATTTTAGTTGATGTTCCAGCAGTGTTAGTAGGGGCTCTCGGGGAAAAATTCAAAGGAGATTTGACGCAAATTCATCTTTTTTTACGACGTTATGTAGCTGAAGTCAAAGGATTAGATTTAAAACAAGTAAAAAATATTCTTGTCATCTACGATCCAGTAAGTCAACTATTTCCTTCGACAGTTATTCGTAAGTTAGGTCTTAATAAACTGAGAATTTTAGACGATTGGTTAAACATTTTTCCTGATGAAGAATTAAAAGAAATAGGATTGCGTAAGGATAAAGCCACGAAATTACTTGAATTCGGAAAAAACATATCCGAGGCGTTCAATCAATTTTCTATTCGTCAGCAAAGAATTCAAGCTGAGAACATGCTAAAAGAAATCAGAGCCATATTAAAAGAACTATTAGGATATGATCCGAAAGATAAAGTCCGAACTGAAACCTTAATCAAAGAAGCATTAAAAGAAGCTCAAACTAGCGACAATCCTGCTTTACAAGATGCGGTTTACGTGCTTTCAGAGCAAGTTAAGCGACTTAAGCCATTAGTAAAAGACCTTAAAGCAAAATTTACAGATCCTAAAAAAGCCAGTCTTGCTGAAAAATTAATACAAAACTTTCAACGTGTTGAAACTATAATTGAAAAATTAAGCAAAAATCCAATTGAAGAAGTAAGAAAAAAAGTGATTGATTTAATTTATCAAGAAAAAGACCCACGATTTCTTAGAAAATACGGTTCTGGCTTCGTTGATGTAAAAATGCTTTATGAATTGGATCCTGAGTTGGCGTTTGATTATTTAGCTCGAGCTTATACTAGACCTTGGACCTCTGATAAGAGATGGTTGTTAAGTTTTGTGAGACGAACTGAGGAAAGATTGTTTACAGATCCATTTTTGAAAGACACAGACTTTGTCAAAACTTTAGAGCTTATTAGGGATTACCAAGGAAGAGAGACAGCAAGGAGCAAATGGCTTCAAGTAATAGGAACTCTTTCGAAGATATATACTTGGATGCTACCACGAGTTGCGATAGGAGCTGGTATTCAGTTATTCAATACTATATCACAGCGATATCCAAGTTTTAGATTTTTCCAAGCCCCATTTGAAACAATAAAAGACATAATAACAACTCCAGAGCTTCGAAGATTTTTGTATAGTCAAATCAAAGAAGAGTTACACGAGGATAATTACTTGTCATTCTGGGTTAGAGCAATTGAACCATTTATACAGACAATTTTCTACAACGAATTACTTAAGAATCCTCAATTTAGAAAAGAAGTGCTACAAGATTTTGGTCATATAGTAAAAGGCGAATTTACTCCTGTAGATGCAAAATTATTAGCTGAGCACTTAACAAATTTAATTAACAGTCCTGCTGCTATTTCTCCATTTATGGGGACGACACTTGGTATATTAGCTTATATACAAAGTTGGTTCCCCTATGTAGTTGCTCCTTTCCAAATTGCAGTTCATTCACTTGCTAAAAGTTTGACTTCATCTAAACATGCTATGAATTTCTTTAAACATTTGTTAATTGGTTCAACTATTTTACCTGCGACAGTTACTCAGTTTAGTGGTGTGACAGACACAATTAAACAAGCTTATGAAGGTTTGTCAGTAATTTATCACACAATGGCTTCGATTATTACAGGAGATCCTGAACCAATTCAGTCATATCTTGAGGAACAAGAACCTGTTTTAGCTTCGATATGGAAATCATTGTTTAGTAATTTAACCAATATACCACGAGATGAATTGACAGGTAGACTATTTCACGATTTAGGTTTGTTATTAGCATTACACGGTGATGAAGTTGCATGGCAATATGTGAGAGCAGGACTTGACTTTTTGGCAAGACATTTAGATTTGGCAAATAAAAACTTATTCTCACCTGGATCGGTAAGCACATCATTTGAAGTCACAGTGCCTATAATTAACACAGCTTTGAAGATAATTAACAACTTAACTGTTTATGAAAAAGAGCAACCGCAATTAGCAGGTAAGACTTTGTTAGAAACGATAATGCAAACTATGCCAATTGCTAAAAACATTCGAGCAGGAATTTTACATGAACTAACTCAATACGGCAGAATAAACGAAGATAGCGTGCTGAGATATTTCGATGATGAATATTTAACAACTGCTACAGGTCTCAGCTACTTCTTAGGAGTAATGCTTAAACATACAGTAACAACAGCAAAGATATTTGATACGTTATTTTTGGGAGGACTTGGTGAGGCTGTAGCTCGAGTATTTACTGGTGAAGAAAGAAAAATGCTTTTCCTTCCTAAAGTAACCGATGCAAAAAGTTACAGACTCAAAATTTTAGGCAACGAAGAATATGTCTTACGGTCACTTAAGCAAATTGAGGACCCACATACGAAAAAAAATGTCTTGTTAAGATTTGCTAACATAATGGACAATTATTTTGACGAAAAGAAAATCAAAAAGACAGATAGAACTCCTGAAGAAGAAATTAACATGTTCAAAAGCTATTTGACTTTCTTAACTTACGATCCGAGCATTCTAGACGACACAGAACTTGACTACATGATCCAAGTTGCAAATAAATCAGCCTACTACTTCAAACTTAAGTATGGTCTCGATGAGAAAGACTTGCATCATTTCTTAGCCAAAGCTTTAGACGAACTCAAGATTCGAAGAAAACTTAGAGGACAGTTGCTTCCCCCTGAAACGGAATCTCAGGGTTCTTAAATAAATAGGTCCACATTTCAGCTCCAGCCTCATCTAAGGTTTTGATATATTCTTGAGCTTCTTCTTCGCTTTCACATTCGATCTGTATTTCATCATGAATAAGGTTAACAATTTTGGCATTCGGATATTTTTTAGTAAACAAAACTACAGTTCCCTTGAGTAATTCAGCTCCTGTTCCTTGGATAGGGAAATTTAGGGCTATGTTTAAATGTTCAGTATAACGACTACGACGAAGAACAGTGCTAATAACAATAGAGCCAGCTTTAAGTGCATTCATAGTCGATTGAATATGCTCAGCAACTCGTCGATGATAAGACATCCATTTTGCTCGCAAAAACTTCGTCTCTTCATATGTCAACAGTATATTTGCTTCATAAAGAAGTTGTTGCAAAGTTTGAACTGATGCTCCGTAAATTAAAGCAAAATTAAACTGTTTTGCAATTTGTCGCTCTTCTTTAGTAATCTGATCAATAGGCTTGTCAAAAAGAATCGATGCAGTCTTGCTATGTAGATCCTCATTGTTTCGATAAGCTACGATAAAGGTTGGAATGTAATAGATTTGCCCAGCAAGTCTAAGCTCAATCTGAGAGAAATCATACTTCAAAAATGGGCTCTTGTAAAAAAGATGCCGTAGATGCCGTGGTATGTTTAAAAGATTTGAATTCGAGCAAGAAAGCCGTCCCGTAATGGCTCCGCAAACATCGTAGTGTCCATACAACCGACCCGATGCTCCCTTTTCCATCCATTCCTCAAGGTAAGAAATTTCATCTTGTTGCTTCTTTAACGCTAAGATGTCATGAATGCACTGTTTCAAACGTTCATCTTTAGTTGTAAATAAATGATATAATAGAGTCTGCTTTTGAGCATCAGGTAGATTAAGCTTGTTCTTGACCTGTATAGGAGAAAAAGGATTGAACTGATATGTTTTCTGAAAAGCAATCAAATTTTGATTGAAAACAGGTTTCTTTTCCCGTAACAACTTAGCCACTTCGTCAATGTTAATTGGAACCCCTCGCTTCTGAATTTGCAACAGCCGAATTAAAAACGCTTTGTCTAAAACGTAAACGGGCTTAAACTTTTGATGGTTTGCAATTGTATGCTTATACAACAGCTCAGTCGCATTCAAATCTTCAACCAAATAGTCTCTCAACTGATTATTTGATAACTTTAGTCCTTTTTCAAGACTTTTCCTTATCTGGTTCTTGTTCGTTTTGTATTCATACAGATTGAAGAATTTGCAGAGATTTTCAAGACCGAATGAACCTTTCTCAGGTTGTGTAATGTTATATTCGACTTGGTATGCTTTCATGAACAAATAAGTGTCGTTGAAACAATCTCTATTTGGCGGAATGAAATCAATAACCGAAAAATCATAAAACAAATTGTGCCCTACAATTACATAACCATTGTTGATTAAATCAGTTAAAAATTGTTTTATTTTTTCAACATCATCAAAGTAAAAATACTTACCGTCAATTTTCACGCCAGCAAGCAATAGCTTACCATATAGACCCTGAGTTTCAGTATCAAAAATTGCTATCTTTCGCATCATTGTTCTCCTTAGGTTGAAATTTTTCGCAAGCAGGAAGTAAAGGATGTATCTCTTGTTTTTCATCTTCAAAAGTGCATCGCCAATCAAATCGTTTAATTTTCTTTGAAAACTTACAGTCTATACATTTTTTCTTTGTCATCAACTTAACTAACTCCTGTAAAGTCATACCACATCCCTCCTATTGCCATTTATCAGCTATTTCGTCTAATTCTTTCTCAGTTGAGTAACGAAATTCTTGCTTAATCAAATCAATAAAGTCATACCCAGCAAACCGTAAATACTGCAAAAACTTCTGAAATTCTTTCGGAAAATGAACTATAAAATTGTTTATCGTGTCCTTATGATATGGATCTTGCAAAATGAATTTCATTGGATTTCCCTTAACAATAACAAGCCAAAACGGATTTAAATTCGGCTGTGAAATCCAATCTTGCTTGTAAATCTTTGTCAAAAAATTGTAAAATAAGTGCAACTCGCCATTGTAAATCGCCGTATGTTCTATCGCAATTATACGATCAATATACTTGTCCCCTTGAGCTTTGATTGTAGAAAGCAAATCATTAAACGTAATAAAATCAATTTCCCTATCAAAAATGGATGGCTCAAGAATTGTATACTCCTTAAATTTCGGAGCAACTAAAATATGCAACAACTGCTTAAAGTAAAAATCAGCTTTTTCTTTGTCATACAACTTGTGAAGCATAAAGTCAAAAATGAACAAAGTCTTAAGTAGCGGGTCATAATCATAAACAGCATAATCAACATGTTTATACGTTCCCTGCTGAATCAACTTATAAAGTTCATCTTCATAAGGTATAAAAATTTCCTGATACAACTCAAAACCCCAACCCCAGTTGTCTACAAGCTGAATGAGATATTCTCTGTAGAAATTTTCAATCTTCTCAACATACTGTGGATCACGATATCCAATGTTAAACGTAATCAAACGACGCCACATACCTTCAATTGTCATAAACGGAATGTAATACTTAGTCTCCATTGTAAATAAACAAGGCATAATAATCTCTGTCGCTCGAGAAAATTGAATATTAGCTTTGCTAATTCTTCTGTTTGCCAAATCGTGAACTAATTGTCTCATATATTTGATGTCTCGTTCATCGTTAACGATAAAATCATCGCCCGTGAATGGAGACCGAAGGTAAGGTAGCCGTCTATTCATAAAAGCACTTGTAATATCATGTGCATGTAAAGTAAAGAAATGTTCCATCTTACGGAAGAAAACATTGTATAACTTCAAAACAGAAGTTTTACCACATCCAGTAGAACCAATCAAAATAAAAATCGGATTCATGCTAAAACAATCATATCGTCTCAAAAAGAAAATCGATACCAAAGCAAGCCAACAACCAAGCTTAAAAACAAAATATTCATCAGACAATTTGTATAAAATCTGATTAATCACTTGTTTAAACACTTGATAACTACCGCTCGTCTCAAGATAGAAGTTCGAAAAAGGATGATCTTCAAGCGATGCTGTAATAAAATTTCTCAATCTGATAATTGATAAAGACTCGGAATAATGCTTAAAACCTAACATGTTCGGCTCAATGATTGTCGGTATCTCGCGATAGAAAAACGTAAGCAAATCTTTATACCGCTTCTTGTCCGAAACAGAAAGCATCTCAGCCTCAGTAAAACCTTTGTCATAATTCATTTTCACAATAAATTCATCAATCTTGTTCGTCCCCGCTACAATAATTTTAGCTTTACTCACATTTTCACTCTCAATTTTGTTAATCGCAAACCAAAGTGGATAGAAAAATCTACAAACATACTTCAACTCTAATCCATCCGCTTCGCCATCTTTTTTAATCGGAACTCGACTGAAATACATCTTGTCAACAACCTCAAACCCATCAGGAAGCGTAAAAGTCGGCATAATAGGAAGTATAACTTTGTTAAATTTAGGACAAGTCGGAGGGCAACCAAACTCACGATTAAATCTACGACACGACCAGAAAATTAACGGAAAGTTTCTTTTAACAAACCAATCAAAAAACTTTTTCGTCTTTTCTCTTGCTTTATGAGGGGGTTCTTTCTTGTATAAACTTGCATTATCTAACAACTCCTGTAAAACCTTGCCTCGCTCTTCTTCGTTTTTGCTAAAGTATTGATACAACAAATAATAAAACCAAATCGCAATTTTCCATTCAACATAACTATGCGTATCCCACGTGCTTAAAATCTGATTCATCACAGGACAAAAAGTCTCCGTATACTTCTTGACCGATTTGACATCATATAAAGCATGATACAAAGTCGTTACATAATCATTGTCAAAATCAATCTGATTGTTCAGAATTTTGTTCAATTCCTCATCTGACGATTTGTCATCAAGTGAAATCACTTTCGAATACAAGTCCCAAAAACTGTCATACCAAATACCCTCGTAAATAACAATACCGTCTGCCCGTGTGTAAAATCCTTGAAGCGGTATGAGCTTGTCAAGATGCACATGGGGCAACTCTTTTTCAATAAGTTGTTTAACCTGATTAAAAAACGTAGAAAGAAACATGTTAAAAGTCGAAAATAGAACATTGTCCTCCTTAATCAAATACTTTTTGCTAAGCCACAGAAAATGATAACCCTTCGTCGTCTTAACTACGTAAGTTACCGTATAATTGTGTGCATTCAAAAGTTCAATAATCTGTTTACAATCTTGCTCCGTAATGTCATCAATATCTACAACCATCAAGAAAAATGTATCTTCAAGCGTCGACCAAGAAGGATAATCTGTATAAAATCCCGTAGAAACCCTGAGCTTGATGTTATAGGGTTTGATTTTTCGCTTTGTAAAGAAAGCAAAAAGATAGTTCAAATAGTGATTATACAAGAATGGTTTCGGTGCTTGGAAAATTTTCTTCTCACCCGATGCTGTCTCAACAAACAAATAAAGATTTGCCAAATCCGAATGATACCGCTGATACTGATGGAATATCTTAGCAAATAAAATGTTCTCATGCACAAAAATAGTGTCCTGAAAGTATTCCACTGTGCGAGTAAGTATAGCATCAATAACTTCCTGAATCTGTTCATTCATCACTCAAACTTCCTTTCCGTTTCAATTCTTCCAAAACATCTCCTTTTCGCTTAAGTATCTTCCAAACTTTCGCATCAATACCTTTCTTGTCCATCAACCGTAGTAAGTAAACTTTATCTTCCTGTCCAAATCGCCAAACTCGACTTAACGCTTGCTCATAAACCCGCCACGCTAAAGGTAAACAAAGAAAAATTATATTCTTATACCCCGTCAAATTAATTCCCTCGGAAATACAATAGGTCGCTAAAATCGGTTTGTCAAAATTTTTTATCGCATACTCAAGATCTTTCTTGTCTTGACCCGTCACAAAATAAACATTCTTTCTGCCCAACTTTTTTACAATCAAATTTAACGGCTCAATGAAATAACCGAACACAACTGTTTGCGGATTGTCCTGTATAAAATCAATCACATAATCAATCTTGTCCTTAAGCATCGCACTTTTCCGATACTCAAACATGAAAGCCTGTAAAACATTCGTTACATCAACATCTTTTTTGTCAATCAAATACTTACCCGAAGTAAACCACTTCTCATCCTCTATCAAACTCGGAAGCTCTACAATGTCAGCCCTCTTAACAAAATCAACATAGGGCAAAACATAATGCTCAATAAACTTCTGTTTGACTCCAGGTAAAAAATCAATAATGTAATAAAACATTCCATCAATCCGAAAAAACGCATTCTTATACTGAGTGAACGACAACTGATTGAAAGGATGATCAGGTCGTAAAATTCTAAGCTGTGAATAGTAATCCTCAGGCTTTTCAAACGGAGTTCCACTTAACATTACTTTATAAGTCTTTGTAAAAATCTTCATAACAAGTTTCGTAATTTGAGCACGAATACTTTTCAACTTGTGAGCCTCATCAAAAATAACTAAGTTCCAAAACGCTCGCCTTAAAATTTTAGGATGATGTAAACGAAAACTATCATAACTTACAACTTCAAAATTATTTAACTTTATATTCCACTTCTCAATTTCCTGATACCATACTTGTTTGACTGAAGCAGGACACATAATAAGCACATTTCGAAAATTCTCCGCTATTTTCAATGCTGTTAGTGTCTTGCCCGTTCCCGTCTCCCACGCTAAATAAGAATAACCATTGAATTTTTCGACCGCTCTTTGCTGATGAGGAAGTAACATCTCTAAAGCCAAATCCTTTTCACAGGTCTATATTCGACATACTGCTTCTTAATTTCCTCTGGAATATTGTAAAATGCCCGTTGATATTCTGTTATTTTAATTATTTTATCACCAATTCGATAAGTTCCCGCATCCCAATTCTTGAGCTCCTCCTTAATTTCCTTCTCAAGCTGTTCATATTGCTTAAGCTTTGCTTTAATTGCATAGTAAATCTCAAGTTTTTTCATAAATTCAGGACTTACCTCTACAGTTCGAATGGTTGTTTTCGTCTCTTCAGGATAGCATCTATCAAAAAACGGGCACGCTCTGCACAAGTCATGTTGCTCAATCGGCTTCGGCAAAGTTCCTTTTTGAATATGCTCTTTTACGTGAATCGCTCTCTCCTTGATCTCCTCTATGACCGCTTCGTCTCTTTCTACATCAAAAAAGTAATCTTCACCAGTCCTTCGATCAATCACATAGAAAATCCCATAGTCTCTTTGCAAAAGTAACATGTAAGTTTGCATTTGGTAATAATACTTTTTAGTTAATTTGTTGCTTTCATAAATACCAAAGTCATCTAAAATGTTTTCGCTTGCCGTGCTCTTAATTTCAATGAAATCTCCACTTTCAAGAATAACATCAACAACTCCTTTTACATCAAGTTCCTCACTTATAACAGGCAGTTGATAAGCCTTCACAGGAACAATCTTCAGCAGTCTTTTTAAAGCAACCTCTTCAAACTCGGAACCAACATCAAAGTATTTCTTAGCTTGCTTGATCGGTAACGGAACTTGCCTCATCAAAACTAGTCGTCTTTCGCAAGGATGCCACACTTCTGTAGCAGGGGTATGCCGAGGACAATAAACTTCTTTTTCACCAACTTCAAACAGTTGCCTCAAATCTTTTGCTTTCATGTTCAACCTCCTTCAAAATTTTCGAAGTCTGAAGTAATTGCAAAAGTAAAGGCTCGACCCTACGATCAACATAAACCCCAAATGGAGTAAAATAAACCCGAACATTCCTATAAGTTAACCTACTTACTAATGAACCAAATAGACGCTTCTTAAAAATACTCGGTAAATGTCCGACTCTATCATTTAGCCAATCCTTGATGAACAAATATTTTTGCTTTAGAAAAGCATACTTCCAAATGTTGTATCGCCAGAACAACTCCTCATTGCTCCAACTTTTAACTGGATCTTCCAAATACTTCCGCCATTCATCCCAGCCTAAATAGACGATTCCCTTAACCCTCAACATTTCAGCTTTTGATGTCTTTAATGCTACAAAGCACCCACAACCGTAGTGTTGATAACCAAGTAGATACCCTTGCTTTAGTGCTTTAAGCCGTGCTCTTTTCCAATCTCTACAACCTATTCTCGTATACATGTTACTTCAGAACTTCCTCAATCGGTTTATTTGGTTGCTTCTCAAAAAGTTCCTTAATCACTGTATTGATAACAGCTCCAAGGCAAATTTCCGTTGCCCGCTTCATAGCCCTAGTTTCTGCCTTGGTTAATAAATTATGCAAATTCTCAATCCCTTTTAATTCAGCCCGCTCACAAACCCCTACTCCTTCTCCACGTCGTATAATCCCATTCGGAAAAACAACTTCAAGTTCAACTTTCACAAGAGCATAATCTTCAGTAATTTCTTTTTCAACAATCTTAAAATTATACCCTACAGGTAAACTGCTGAGTAAATTAAGAATCCCGTCTCTTTTGATTTCAATAATCTCACCGAGTTTTGTTTTGATTTTAGCAAAATCAGTTGGTTTAAGAACTTGCCTTGCAATCTGGACGATTTTTTCAGCCGTAGTCAGCTCTCTTCTTTCTTCAATAAGCTGGACCTCTGCCATCATGCCCCACCTCCTCTATCGTTGTTTGCTGTTATTTCATCAAGTAAACTAAAAAATTCTTCCTTAGTCATTTTATCTGAATTGTTTGCAAAAAATCGACTTAACAAGATATACACCGCATATTCTTCTTTGATTAACTTTGAAAACACATCATCATCATGAAACAAAACCCACAAAGCTAATTGCTCAGCCTTTATACTTTCAATAAGACCACATACCTTCCAAATCTTCTGAGCCTCAGTCATCTCATCTGAACAAAGTTCCCTATAAAACAACTCAAACGTTTCCTTCCAACAGTTTACTAAATCTTTAAAATTCCTCATTTTAACCGCTTCTCTCAACCGAGTTAACTCTTCCCTCATAACCCCAACCTCCTCTTTTAAATTTTTAACTATTCACAAGATCCCATAAACCTTCTTTAACCAAATCGGCTACAGACCGACCAGTCAACTCGCTAATTTTTGAAAGTTTCTGATATTTTTCTTTGTCTATTGAAGTGCCCAATCTCAAAACATTCTTTGACCGCTTCCACAACGCATTAGAACCATTTTCTACAGTTAAATACTTTGAATACTTCTTATACACATGCTCCATTGCACGATCAATTAAACTCGCTAAACTTTCACCAGTCCTGTTCAAATGACTTACAATCTTCCACTGCAACGAAGGACTAAGCCTAAAAACAAAGTTTCTTCTTTTCATCTTTTTCACCTCCTTTTAATTTAATTATAACACATTTTTGAATTTTGTCAAGCCCCTCTTTTCTCATCTTGTTCTTTTCGTTTTCAATCAAACACATGTTCTCTTCACATCTGAACGGTTCGCTTCTTTTTCTTGTCGACTCAATGCCTCTCAGAACCTTGTCCAATCCGCTCAATTCCTCTCTTGTCCATTTCCCTTCCATTCACCACTCCTCCTTTCCTATTCCCTTCCAGTCCTCTCTCCTCACATCCATCTGCTTATCAACTCTCGTCCTTTCCCTATCATATCAACTCGTTACCAGTCAGATCCCTCTCCTTGCTGATCAAATAATTTCTTTTCATTTTCTTCTCTGATCCATTCCCCCTCCTTTCCTTTTATCTATTCTAATCATCTCAGCTTCTCTCAACTCCTTTTCCTATTTCTTTCTGTTAACATCACATTCCTATTCTTCTCGTCTCTTCACATTTCCTTTGCTTCTTTTTTAATTGTTATTACTTTCTTTTTTACATCATTCATCCGCTCAAACTCTACAATCTTAAACCGTCCATACTTCGCTCCCCGCCATCCACTTTTCCCCCAAACCTCTCCTCTTGCAAAAATATCTAAAACTTGCTTATCCGTAAGCTTCCCAGCGTAAACTTTCACTACAAACTCCTGCTCAAGTGGTAAATCCAACATCTCAGACCATACAATTGTCACAATATACTGTCCATGTGCCCACGACCGTAAAGACCGTGAAAGCAAACTATCAGGCTCCTTGATCGGCTCACCGTTCCTTTTGTAAAGAATAAAGAAATCTCTTCGATAATCCCCCGTCTCCTCAACGGGGCAAATATCCACATATTTTGAAATCTGATTTTTCAATGCTCCAGAAAAATATTGCAAAGCAACTTCTTTCATAAAACCTTTAATTTGATAATGCAGATCAGCCAGATAACCCTCGCTAGTCCTTGCAAAGATTTGAAGCCTACTCTTTTGCTCTTCCTCGCTGATCCTCATCTCCTCTTTCATTTCCAAGTCCACTTTCAATCTCTCAATTTCTTTTTCAATAAGCATTTTTTGTTCCTCGTTTTTTAACCGCTTTAGTTGCCTCTCAAGTTTCTCAAGCTCCTTCTCAGCCTTCTTAAGAATATACTGCTGAGCCAAATCAGATGCGGGGTTCAAAGCTAAAACGGGAGTTAAATAACTAATCCGAACATAATACCTATCGATTTGCATAGCCCCCACCTCCTTTAAGTTTTTAGTTTAACATATTTTTTATCTTTTCTAGCACAATGTCAAGAGCACTAAACCAACTTGCTACAAATTCAGCATTTTCACCAAATAGAAAGAACAAAATCGAATCCCGCATGACCTCTACCCCATGTCGCTCAGCTATCATTTGCATGTATTCAATAAACTGCCTTTCAAACTTTTCAACTACTATACTCTTTTTAGCCCGCTGTAATTCCTCAGGTAATAACCCAACAAGTAAAAGAAACCATAGACTTTCAGAATGCTTTACCTCAATAAAATACATCATGCACAATCTTACAAGTAACGCTAAAAACTCTTCATCCGTCAACTTATTCCTATCTTTAAAATATTTGATAATCGGCTCAAAACACGCATGCTCAAACGACCTTGCGGAATGATTAAAACCAAAATTTTGTAAAATTTCTAAAACTTTCTGAGCGTCAACATTTTCAAACTTTTTGATTGCTTGAGATACAAGCTCCTTATCAACCATAACCCCACCTCCTTTGAGTTTTATTTTAACTAACCATGCTCAAGACAAATTCATATTCGAGTTGCCTTAGTTCCTCTTCGGTCAATACTCGACCCTCAGGTAATCGTGTCTTCAAAACAAAATGAATCGCCATGTCTCCTTGCCTTAGTTTGACCGCAATCCGATTGTAAGGAATGTCTATCTTCAAAAGCTCACTCAGGAGCCTTGCCGTAGATTCATGACCTACCGCTGAGATAAATTTTGACTCTAATAAAAGTTCCCTTGCTTCCTTCAGTCCAATTTTTCTCAATAACACAGTATAACTATACCGCTCTTCAAAATCAACTGGAATAATCAACGAATTAAGCACATAAAGCATAATCTCACCTCCTTTTTAGTTTGCTTCATTGTCTATAATTTTTACTTCATAATTTAATTTCACAATAAATTCTATTCCTTCATCTATACAATCAAGCTCATTTTCATTGACTTTTTTTACATCCCAATCTATAAAATGTTCACAAGGATTCTCGACCTCAAAAAACTCACTACAAACTACACAATAATAAAAGATACGGTTCTTACAAACCAATCCCTTTACTATCATGTTCCCTCTCCTTGCTTATTTTTTAATTAATCGCTTTATCTTCCGCCAAAGTTTCCACAAAAAATTCGGTTGCTTTAGTTCTCTCCTTTTTAAAAACATCAACCGATTATTTAGCAAAACAGTAATATACCTAGGCTCTGCCATCGTTACCCCCTCCTTTTAGATTTTATTCTAAGTTTTTTGAAAACCAAATTCCTGATTTGATCTTCAGACCAACCACGCCATAGTTGCCTACCCTTTTCAGTAAACAAAAGCTCAAATAAACATCCTTCTTCAATCGCTCGCTCAATAATCTGCTCAAGACACGATTCAGGAAAAGCTCGATTTGCCATAGTTTTACCTCAGTTGATTTTTGCTAAAGTTGTATTATAATATTTTTGAAGCGTTAAATCTACTCTCCGCCATAACCCCGCCTCCTCTATCCTGAGCCCCGCACCGTTGAGGTGCGGGGTCTAAAATTAGTCATGACTCGAAACAAAGGTTAAACATACATACTCATTCTTAGAAGACAACTCTAAAATTCCATGCTCAGGATGAAAGATTTTGATTGTAGAATTAGTATCTATCGGTTGCAAAATGTTATTTTCTAACTTAGCATTTTCAAAAGTAATTTTGTTAAACTGTTCAGCTCTTGCATAATTAAATTCTTCAGATAAAACTTCAAAATAAGAACTATCAATCGGCACAAATAAGATATCTCCTAATCTGTAATCCAAAAAAACATCAAGCAATTTATTCAAGAAACGATAATCACGATGCACAGTCATTGAAAGTTGCCGATGCAAAATCTCTTTATACTGTTCATAACCAACAATATTGAAACAACAAGGACTATACTCTTTTATATAGTAAACAACAGCTTTGTTTTGTTTTTCATCATAAGAATAAATTATAGACAAAGTCTTCGTTAATCGTATCTCAACTCGGTTTGAAAACTCATATTTAATATAGTTCAATTTTTTCGGTATCTTGAATTCAATATCTTTCAGCTTAAACACAGAAGTAAAACAATTAGCAAACTCTGTAATTGTCGCATTATGAGGTAATACAATTGTCCGAGATCTTTTATATGCTTTAAATAAAGGTAATAAATCAGCAAACTCAGGATAGAACTCGACATCTTTAATATCAACATCAATAAATAATCTGTATTTTCTAACAAGATTGGCTCTTAGTAACTTCACAATTGTGGGAATGTCAGTTGCCTGTATTAAGTATTCAGGTTTTTTCTTTAATTCTTCAATTTTAATCTTCAAATCATCATCTAGCTCGACTGTCCGAGGTAACGGATAAAAATCGTCCCATCCTCCACAAGTCACATGGTTATAAATCCTAAACTTTTTAGAATAGAATGTCCTTGCTCCAGACATTCCCCAATAAATTGTTTCCCAGTCATCTACCAAGTCGTGAATAATTGAACCTTTTTCAGAATTTCCGAAACCATCAATAATTAAATACTTTCGAGAACCTAAAATAACTTCAAAAACTACCCAAAACCCAGACCGATGCCTACGATTTTGACATTCCGCTATAGTTTTGCAATAACGACAATAAAAAGATTTCAAAACAGGTCTTATTACAAGATCATTACCATCAATTTTAGCTACCCTGAGCATAACCCCACCTCCTTAAGTTTTTTTTTAAATACACTTAATAATAAAGCTTCTTCAGTTCTTCTCTTCTTGTTTCTGAAACTTTCATCGCTAATTCTTTCACATAATTTAAAAGCTCTTCATCTAATCTTAGTTTTTCTTCATACGATAAACTATCATAAAACTCATCACCATCAAAAATCGTAGACAACCACGACCCCCAAGACCATCCCCACGACCTCTCAGGGGACCTTATATATCGCTGAAATACTAAATAAGCACATTCTTCTTTTGAATAATTCGTCCATTGTTCATAAGGCAATACGTTTAAGACTAATTTTTCAAACCATTCCTCAATTGTAAGTTTGTCCTTAATTGTAAATTTGACCATAGCCACCACCTCCTTTTTGGTTTTTTTCTACACTATAAGCTAATACATTTTTTTAAATTGTCAAGATTTTTATCAAATTCGATTTCAATTTCTTTCTTTTTATAAGCTTCTAGACATTCTTCAATAAATTCTTGAAGTGTTTTTTCATCAAAAAACATAATTTCTAAACTTATGAATTTCTTCTCCAAATCCATGTCTTTAATCTTAATTTTCGCTACCTTCATAACCCTTACCCCCTTCTTTGTTTTTCTACATACAAAGATAACACATATTTTTAAAATGTCAAGTATCCCCTGTAAACTAGATTTTTCAAGCCTTGCAAGACATTAAATTTTAGATTAAACCCATAACCAAACTCATAAACCCTAAACCCATAAATCCAGACCTATAAACCTAGACCCAAATCTAGATCCAGATCTATAAACTTAAACCCATATTCATAAACCTAAACTTGATTTCGAAACTCAACTACAAAAATATAATACAAAATTGAAAAATGTATGAATAAATAATACGTATTATTAATTTGTAATTCGTAGCACGATTAGAATTGTTATTAATTTAGAATAATTCTAAGGAAGGTGAGTTAATGAAAAATGATTTTTCGAGAAAATTTTTTTTTAGAAAAACCCTTGTTAACATTTGTTAACGACCCTTGTAAAAAATTTTTTTATAGCCGATTTTCATTTTTCATTAACTCACCGACTTTAGAATAATTCTAAATTAAAAATCATTCTAACATACATCCATCCCTGCTAAGTCTCGTCAGTCAAGCCTCACAAGCCACGCCATTTCTTTCTATTCTTGATTAATTTATAGATTTTTATTTTTTTCAATTTATAAACTATTCAATATTGAACTTTTCATTCGTAATCCGTTAACAATTTTGTTTAATTTTCGATAAATCGATAAGTATCGTTGTTTATAAATTTAAAAGTTTATTTCTTTACTAAACAAATTTGTTTATAAATTTACTTGTTTACTTAACGATAAGCGTTAAGTTTTGTGATAAATAAATAAATTTATCGATTTTTCAACAATTGGTTAGAATTGTTTTAAGTTGCGAATTGTTTCAAGGTTAGAATTGTTTTAAGTTACGGACTGTTACAAGGTTAAAATTGTTTTGAATTACGAATCAATGTGGGGTTAAAATTGTTTTAAATTACGAATTGTTGCAAGATCAAAATTGTTTCGGGCTACAAAAAGATTTCAGTTCGGAATTTTTTTGATTTACGAATTGATTTGGGTTTGGAATGATTTGTAAGTCGGTATATTTGTAAATTTATAAATTATTTAAGGAAAAAATGGTTTGGTAGTTGAAAAGATTGTTAGATTGTAAAAATTTTAAATTGATAGGCGATTTGGTTTCAAAATGGTTTGTGGGTTAGAATTGTTTTAAATTAAGAACCGTTTTGTTTTGAAAATTTTTGCAGGGTCGGATTGTGAAAAGCCCCAGAGGGGGTCGGCGCCCCTCGTGGCTAGTTCACCCAGGGGGTCGGGGTATGGGGTCATTGATTGAAAAGTTTATAAATTGATTTATAATGTTTTTAATATGTTACCTAAACGAAAAGTTTATAGTGATGATTTTCAAACACCGTGTTGGGTAATTGAGTATTTAGTTCCTTATTTAAAAAAAGAATGGATAATTTGGGAGTGTGCGATGGGTAAAGGAAATTTAGTTAGGGCTTTAGAACAAAGAGGATTTAAAGTAATTGGGACAGACATTAAAGATGGTTATGACTTTTTAAAGTGGACACCAAAAAGATTTGATTGTATAGTAACGAATCCTCCGTATTCGTTGAAAAATGAATTTTTAGAAAGATGTTATGAATTAGGGAAACCTTTTGCATTATTGTTACCATTAACAGCATTAGAAACTGAACGAAGGCAGAGATTATTTAAGAAATATGGTGTTGAAATAATTGTTTTACCAAAAAGAGTAAATTTTGAAACGCCAAGTGGGAAAGGTTCGGGTAGTTGGTTCCCTGTGGGTTGGTTTACAAATTGGTTAGGAATTGGTAAGCAATTGATTTTTGTTTAAAGGGTAGGTTTTATTTGATGGGTCGTATTGATAGGTCTGGAAGGGAGAATAATATAAGCAAGGTTGTTGATGAATTTATTGATGAGTTATTAGAAGGTGTTCGTAGTGAGATAAGGGACATATTACATGAGGTTGAGCTTCGTCGTCGGAGCTGGTTAGTTCCATGGTATGTGCATAAATTTTTAGATGATTTAGTGATGCGATTGAGTTTATTATTGGACAGGTTGGGTCGTAAGTTGTGAGGTTTGAGATTTGATTTCATGTTTGATTTGTTCGAGGTCTAATTTATTGATGATGAAAAGGAGAAGGTCTTTTGGGTTGATCTGGTAGGTTTCTTGGATGTAGTTTAAAAGTTCGAGTGTGATTTTAAGGTCTTCGTTAATTGGTTTAAGTTTAGATTGTTCGAGTGTGTGTAAGGATTGAGTTCGTTCGATTAGGTTGACGAGTTTTTCTTTGAAGGAGATAATTTGGTTCAAGTTTTGTAGAGCGAGGTTTAGTTCGGCGTCATCATAGGCAAGTTCCTTTGCTCGGATTGCGAAGATATGTTCGAGTTCTTGGCAAGCTTTGAGTAGAGCGGTAAGGATTTTAGGGTCGAGGAGTTCTGGATTTATTTGGTCAAGGGTTATTGGTTGTTTAGTCTTCTTCATAGGGTTTTTGAGGAATTTGGATACCTGTGAGTTGAGTCAGAAGTTGAGGTATATCGACATTTTCCATGGATGGATGTTTGATAAGTTTAGGTATGAGTTTGAGAAGTTCGACGATTTGTTCTTGTTGTTCTTGTTGTAGTTGAGTGGTTTGATAAGCTTGGATGAGTTGAGCGAGTTTGTTGACTTGAATGATATCTGGTGGTAAGTCAAGGTTATAGAGGATTTCGTGGATGAGTTTTTCGATGTTGAGGATAGGTAGAAGTCCAAGTTGTCCGAAGAGTTCAAGAAGAGTCATAATTTTTTCAAGACGTTCGCTTTTTTGGACAACTGAAGTAAAACCACGAATTTTGAATTTGACTTGAGAAAGGATGTCGTCTGGTGTGACAGTTGAAAGAAAGAGTATTTCTTCAGTAGTAAGGATTTGTTGTAAGTTGGGAGCTTCGTATTTGAGGATGTAGTAAAGTAGTTTGGTTAAGAGTTGAGAAATGAAGACTGTTTCTAAGCGTTCGATGAAGATGGCTAAGGTCATTTGAGTTTGGTGGGTTTTAAGAGCGACTTCTCTTGCGGTGATACGAGAGCGAGAAGATGGAAGACCCATAATGAATTCGGTAATTGCAGAAATGTTGGTGGCTTCGTTTTGGATTAGGTTACGGATTGGTAAAGCATTGGGGTCAAAGTTTGCAAGTTTGATTGGTCTAATTGCTTGAACATCACCACCGCCACGAGTATAAAAAATCTTCCAAGGTCTTAATTCATCAGCTAAGCTGTCTTCATCGACAAGGGTTGTATCGATTTCAAAACCAAGGGTTAAATTGACGAGGGCACTATCTAAGATAGCACGGGTTAGAATGGTATCTTGGACATAGTAGGGGTAAACAAGGTCAGCAAAGGAAACTTGCGTGTTGATGCCATATAAGAATTCAACGACAAATGGAGTAATTTTGTCGGGCATTATTTCAGCGGTGATGAGTTTTTGTTTATTAAGCACGATGTAAAGATGTGGAGTGATTATATCATCGGGTAGAAAGATAATACCGTAAAATTTATCAATTCTGACGAGACGGTCGTTGTAGAGTTTTTGTAAATATGTAAAGACGGTGTGCTCGGGGTCTTCTTGAGGAACAATGTAAGGTTTAATTTGGTCATAAGTTAGGTTGTATCTTCGGATGGCTTCTGGGATGGGGAGGTATTCGGTAAGGCAGATGTAATTTAGGTCTGGAGTGATTTTGGAATGAAGTGGGTTAACAACTTGGAGGTCAATGCGTTTTAGGTCTTCGTTGTATGTGATGTAAAGAAAGCCGTAACCTGAAAGAAGGCTGTAGTAAAGAATTTTGGACAAAGCATCTTTGACGTTGAGGACTTTAATGTAATGTTGAAGAATTTTGGTTAATAGGACTTGGAGATGTTCATTATCGGTATCGACTGTGAAAAGATTTTCGAAAGCTTTTTCAAGGAATGAGCGAAGGTAGAAGTATGCGAAGAAGACTTTTTGGTAGAACATTGATGATTTGAATTTTGATTGCCATGGGTATGGTGGGTCGGGGATATTTGTTTCGCCGTTTAATTCTTGCATATAGCGGATAAGAGAGATTAGACGGCGAGCGTAAGCACTTTCGATGGCGTTGATTTTGCTTAAAACGTAAGGCTCGACGTCGGACAAGTTGTAAAGTTTGTTGTTGATTGATAAAATCATTTTAGACCTCTTGTTAAATGTTGTTAAGTTTATTATAATACGGATTGGGAAAGGTTGCAAGTATGTTGTATACGAAGCATCGTAAAATTAAGCTGATTGATGCAAAAAAAACTTGGGGAGAATTTGAAACTTGGCGAGATTTTGGTGAGACTTGGGGAGATTATTTAGTTGAAGATCCACATTATCAATTTGTTTGGTTGCGGGTTCCATTTAAAACAACAAATGTTTTGAAAAATGTTAAGTGGATTGGTTATGAAGGGTTGAGAGGTTATTTGACTGAATTAATGTCTGAAAGTTTTTATAGACGATGGGGTTGGGTAAAATGGACTGAGATTTTTGGAGAAAAGATTTTAGCGAATGCGTCTGATTTAATTATTTTTGGTGTTAACACAAATATTGTTTTGGGAACTTATTTGCGGATAAAAAAATTATTTGATTTGACTGCGGTTGGATTGCAAATTGGTTCTGTGGTAATATTTGAAAATAGTTTTGTGTGGAAAGTTTTAAGTGTAATTAGTTGTCAAGTAAGCGATAAATTAAGTTTTGAATGCAATGTGTTTGAAAGTTATAGATGGGAATTATTTGAAACTTGGGGAGATTTTCCGAACGATAGATGGGCTCCGTTATGGTCAACAACATAAATGGTAATTGTGTGGCAGTTAATATAAAACAAGGAGAATTATTATTTGAAACGCCGATTATCATTGATAAAATTGATTTGTTTGGTCATGTAATTGAAATTACCGATTGTGTGACAAGCGATAAATGTATTGGAATTTACGATAGAGTTGGACAGAGGGTTGTTTATGTTGATATTGAAACAAAAGTGGTATTTGAGCATAGTGAGTATGTTGATGTAGTTGGTTTATTAGCTCATAAAGAACAGTTGTTTGTTGTAAGAAACAGTGCAATTGATAAAATTGTGCGAAATGTAAAAGAAAGTAAAAGTTATTCAGAACGAAATTTTATTGGTATTGCTTTGTATAATCCTTTTTCGGTTGTGTTTCTTGAATATAAAGATGTGCCGACTGTTCAGTTTTATAGTTTACAAGAAGTTCTTGAGTTAGGAGATTTGTTACCGACAACGTTTATGAGTGTTTATGTTCCGTCGGTATTTTATGAGTATCATAATTTGCTTGTTAAAGACGGTTTGATTTGGGTAAGAGGTCGAAATGGCTTAGTAGGGTTGAGTTTACGAGTTATTGGTAGTGCGGGTATCTTGTTTGAAGTTGAAGCGTTTTACAATTCGTTTAAGGAAGTATTTAGAGACAAGCAAATTGACAGATGGCATTTTCAGAAATTTCTAAATCACAAAGTTTTTATGTTCAGTCATGAAGAAACGGGTAGGCTTATGTTTTTAGTTGATGACGATGTGTATTTTGGGGATGTAACGATTTTTGTAGATAGGGAATGGTTTTTTGATGTTGTGGACAAAATGCTTTATCGATATAGGTTCACAGATGAGCCAGCGACTTATTCGTATGATAAGTGTTATGTTAATTTGTTGTTTGATTTTGGATGTTTGCAAAGGTTTCGTGGGTTTTGTTATGATGTGAAAAAATGTAGAACGAGCACGATTGTGTTTAACGTAGTTGCAAATTATCGTGGGGATGAACGGTCATTAACGTTTCATTTACCCCTTGACGAACACAATTTCCGTTGTAATTTATATGGAGAAGAATTTAGTTTGGTATGGTATTTGCCGATTGCAACGAAGATGAAGATTACCAAAATTAATTTTGAAGAGGTAAACAAATGAGCGTAGTTTATAGAAAAGGTGCAGATTTGATAGTTCAATCTTTTAATGGAACCCAAATTGGTCTATTTGATGTGAACAAAAATGAGTTATCTGGCGGTGGTTATAGTAGGCAAACCTTTCCTGGGTTTGTTTTTGTAAATGAAGATGCGAATTATTTTTACTATGTAAATTCGAATACGATTTTGTTTCCTGTAGCGACATCAAATTGGGTTGATGTGTATTATATTGGTTTATTTTCAGACGGACAACTTGCTTTGTTAGTTTCTTTGCCAAATCCAGCGACTATACGGGCAGGTCAGCAGTTGATATTTTTTGCGGGAATGATTGAAATTCGAATACCTAAACAAATGGCTTAAAAGAGGGAGTAGGGAATGCCGTATACAAAAAATCCGATAGTTTATCCAAGTGGTTTTGTAAGTGTTGATGTGGCGAAAGTTAATGAGAATTTTTCAATTTTAGCAGATGCTTTTGTAAATGATGACCCGACAACTGGAATAGTAAAAAATGCTGACACTGTAGATGGTTTTCATGCAAGTCACACTCCAGCTCCGAATACGATAGTGCCTCTTAATGCAAATGGAATTTTAGATTTGAGTGCGAGTTATGTGAGGAGTAATGTTTATACCTTTAGAAGAGTTGATTTAACAGAGGCGACAAGTGATTATGAGTTGCAAGTTGGAGAGGAGGCGTATTATATTTGGAATACGGTTTCAAGATTAACTCTTCCATTGAGGATACGTGTAAGTGGGATTTTATATCAATTAATTGTTGTTGCTCCAAGAAGTTCAGGGTTTATAAATTTAGAGCTGTTTCCTAATAATACTTCTTATACGAATGCTTTTGAAAGATATAGTATGTATCCAAGTTCTATTGGATATTTAACAGGAGCATGGCTTGGTTATTCTTATGATGATGGATATTATTTAGTAACATCTTCTGGATCTTCTAATGTTTTTGTTTGGGAAAGAGCTGTTCAACATAGAATTTTATATCCTTCTATTATTGGTGGAGGGATGCTAATTTCGTGTTTACAAACAATGAGACAAAATAAAGGAGAGATGCACTATGCGATGATACATGCTTCGTCAAATTATCCTAGGTATATACAAGGAACTAATAGGTGGAATGATATTGCGGTGGATTGGATATCGTTAGGAAGTTTAGTAGCGTCTGCACAGAATGGAACTATTACAGTTTTTGTTAGGAGGTTAGCATAATGAAGGTATGGGCATATATACATCCAGAACTTAATATTCTTTGTTGTGCTTTATTGAAAGAAAGTGTGCCAGAAGGAGTTCAAGCGGTAGAACTTGAGGTAGAAAATCCTGATGATGTTGTGCTTGATAATGGGCGAATTAGGTTAAAGACAGAAGCGGAGAAGGTTGTAGAAGAAAAGCAGAAAAAACTTGCAGAACTGAAGAATTATGTAGCGAATTTACTTGCCCCGACTGATTATGTGATTACGAAGATAACTGAAGCTCAAATACAGAATGATATTGAGGAAGTCAAAATGTTAAGACAGAAATATGCAGTGCAATTGCAAAGGAGGGAAGCAATAAGACAATGGAATGAGCAGATGAAGCAAACGATAAAAAATGCAACAAGTTTGGAAGAATTGAGAAAGATAGTGATTGAATTTAGAGATTAGGGGGTGTTGTTAAATGCCTGAGAAGCTTGATCGTTGTGTGCGAAAAGTGATGCGAAAAGGCTATACCAAGCAGGAAGCATATGCGATATGAGCAAAGTCTACTGGCTGGGTCAGGGGACCTGGCGGTAGATGGATAAATAAAA
>Ga0080008_141504_pt1 | contig 37241 bp, 46 predicted proteins | sample ConCONMetagenome_FD_69211 | JGI IMG/M metagenome (GOLD analysis project Ga0080008, IMG submission 69211) | Hot spring microbial streamer communities from Conch Spring, Yellowstone National Park, USA - CON_C (SPADES assembly) (version 2) | ecosystem: Environmental > Aquatic > Thermal springs > Hot...
GCGGCGGAGCTCCCTCAAGAGGCAGGGGGGGTGCCCGAGAGCTCTCGAGGACACGGGCTTCCTCATCACTTATCCACGGTCGCGAATATATCCCTGGACATACTCGAGGCCCTGCAGCCGGTGTACGGGTTCGAGGAGAAGCACTTCGCGAGCGCCTACGCAGCCGGGCTTCTGCACGACCTGGGCAGGCTCGTCTCCGGCGACAAGCACCACGTGGTGGGTGCGCAGATAGCTGGGAGGCTTGAGTCGCAGCGCGTGGACCGCGGGCTAGTGGTGAAGGCGGTGTACCACCACAGGAGGAAGACAGACCTGCTGGGAGACGCGGAGCTCGCGGCCATGGGTAAAAGAGGTCAGGTAGTGGCAGCGGCTGTGAGAGCAGCGGATGCCTTCAAGGATGCGTACTGGGGCACAGGCTGCTATAAGGGCATCACCAGGAGGGGTGACGCTCTCGTGGTGGAGCTACCAGCCGAGTCCAGCGGCTGCTACCTCGACGAGGACAGGCTGCACGAGAAGTTCCACTCGCTGAGGGAGCTCACGGGGCTGGGGCTGGAGCTCGACTACGTCTAGCGCAGAGCGTATAAGCTAGTTTCACTACCTTTCCACGGGGTTGGATGGGGGAGGAGCTGCTCCGCAAGCCGCACGTCAGGCTGGCGCGCTTCTGGACCCCTGTCGAGGGCAGGCCGGGCTACGTGAAGTGCAACCTGTGCAGCAGGTGCTGCCTGATCGCGGAGGGAAGGTACGGTGTGTGCGGTGTGCGCAAGAACGTGGGAGGGAAGCTTTACACGCTGGTCTACGGGCTCCTCACGGCGGCTAACCTGGACCCTATCGAGAAGAAGCCTCTCACACACTTTTACCCGGGCAGCGCGGTGTTCTCGATATCCACGCCTGGCTGCAACTTCTACTGCCAGTTCTGCCAGAACTGGGAGATCAGCCAGAGCAGGCTGGAGAGAGGCCTCTACGGGCGGTACGCGAGCCCCGAGGAGGTTGTGCGGGAGGCTCTACGACTGAGGGCTGACGGCATCTCCTACACGTACAACGAGCCGACGATCTTTTACGAGTTCATGTACGACACCGCGGTCTTGGCTAAGAAGCACGGCCTCTTCAACACGATGGTCACGAACGGTTACATAACCCCTGAGGCTATGGAGGAGCTAGCCCCCTACATGGACGCGGCGACCGTAGACTTCAAGGGAGGGGCCAACCCGGGGTTTTACAGGAAGTTCATGGGCGTGCCGAGCCCCGAGCCTATCTTCGAGACGCTCAGGCTCATGAAGGAGAAGGGGGTTTTCATCGAGGTCACGAACCTTGTAGTCCCCCTGGTTGGGGACAACGAGGATGACGTGCGGAAGCTAGCCCGCTGGATTGCCGAGAACCTAGGGGACGAGACCCCCCTCCACCTGCTCCGCTTCTACCCCCACTACAAGATGATCGACTACCCGCCGACCGAGGTGCAGCACCTCGAGGAGCTAGCGGCAGTGGTGAGGGAGGAGGGGCTCAAGCATGTCTACATAGGGAATGTCTGGGGGCACCCCCTCGAGAGCACTTACTGCCCTAAGTGCGGCTACAAGGTCGTGGAGAGGAGAGGCTTCTTCGCAACCAAGTGGGAGCTGACTAAGGACATGCGCTGCCCCATGTGCGGCTACAAGCTGAACTTTGTGGGCGAGTACAGGGGGAGGTTCAAGGAGGAGTTCTACTTCGCCTTCTAGCGCAACCTCAGCGATAGTCCTTTCTCCTCGCGCTTCTCCTTGGGCAGCTCGACGTGCCTCCAGTCGGCGGTGAGCGAGACCCTCCTACCCCGCTTCTCCATGATGTACGCGTAGGCGCTAAGCGCAGCGCAGGCACCCATCCCGGCCGCTATGACGGCTTGCTTGTAAGGCATGCCAGCCACATCCCCCGCTGCAAAGACTCCAGGCCTGCTGGTGCGGCACAGCTTGTCCACCACTATCTCCCCGTTCTCGTTCAGCTCGACGAAGCCTCTGAGGAACTCTGTCCTGGTGACGTAACCCATCTCAACGAACACCCCGTCCACCTCTAAGGTGCGCAGCTCGCCTGTCTTCAGGTTCTTCACGACAAGTCCCTCAACGCGCTTCGAGCCTTTGACCTCTGCTGGCATGGAGTACGGCACGAGCTCCACGTTGCCCTTGCTCACGACCTCGGCGAGGAGCTCGTCCTCGAGAGGCTTCTCGCCCGGGAAGACCCAGTAAACCTTCGCCGCGTAGTCCCTGAGGCGGATCGCGTTCTCGTAGTTGTGGGCACCCCACCCCACTAGGGCCACCCTCTTCCCTTTGTACAGCGGCGCGTCGCATATCACGCAGTACGACACACCCCTGCCCTTGAGCTCCTTCTCGCCGGGGCCACCCATCTCCTTGGGGCTCTTCCCGAAGGCGAGGATCAGCGCGTCGCAGTAGTACGCCGCCCCGGTGGAGGTAGCCACCTTGAATCCTCCCTCCACTTCCTCGACCGCAGTCACCTCGTCGAAGACTATTTTAGCGCCGTAGAGCCTGACCTGCTCCTCCACCCTTTTAATCAGGTCGAAGCCCCTGATCGAGACGAAGCCTGGGAAGTTCTGGATCTCCTCGGTCAGGAGGAGCTGCCCTCCGAGGTCGGCGCTGATGACTAGCGTTGAGAGCCTCTGCCTGGCTGTGTACAGCGCCGCGGTTAAGCCTGCAATCCCTGCACCCACAACTATAATGTCGAATTTCTGCTCAGACACGTTTTTCTCGGGAGTCGGGTGTATTTATCCCTGCTGTGTCCCGGGAGCTTGTTAACCATGGCTTTTGTGAAAAGGTAACGATTTAAAACCGCGCCCCGTGCTGCGCGAGGGACTGCCTATGTGCGCTGAGAGGGTATCCTCCAAGGGGCTGGCTGTGAGGGGCGCCACGGCCCTCATTCTGCTCGCGATAATGCTATTCCTCTTCTCGACGGGCCTCTACATAGGGGTTCCGCTGGGGTATGGCTTCCATCTTGGGGACCTCGTAATCGTGGCCCTCGTGCTACTGTTCATCGCCAAGGCTGAGCAGCTAGTAGCACCTCTCTCCTCAGTGGTGTCACTGGCTTTGGAGGTCGAGTCGAGGGCCGTCGCATCGATGGTGCAGGCAGTACTCCGGCTGCTCGAGATTGCTGTCGCCTACTACACGATGAGGAGGGTGTTCTACCTGCTTACAGTGCCCGCCATAGGGCTTGAGAACTCCGGCATAGCCTACGACGCCATATTCCTGGTGGCATCGTGCATAGTAGTCTACAACCTCGTCAAGTCGCTCGCGCGCTAGATCGCAGGATCATCTCCAGGTACGTCTCCTCCACGGGAGGCCCTCTGAGCCCCAGGGACTCCGCTATCTCCCTGAGCCCCATCGCTCCCGCGCCCTTATCCTCCAGCTCCACGAAGACCCCCAGCCCTTCTACGTGATCCAGAGAGACCTCGGCGCCGCTGATCAGGAATACGATCCTCCTCTTCCTGACCCTGGCAACCTCCCGGAAGCCCAGCTTTCTCAGCAGCTCGAGCAGCTGCTCCGGGTTGCCGACAGGGACCACCAGCTCCTCCCTGGACTTACCCTCTGACACGTGCTCGCGCGGCCCCTTATAGGTCAGTTCCGCAACCTTCCCTGAGAACCTGACCCGCAGTGCCTCATCGCTCAGCGCGAAATCCCGGCAGGGGTGCTGAAAGTAGACATCCTCCTGCTGGAACTCGCCGATACGCCTCGCGCCGAGTGCCTCCAGCCTCCGCAGCACATCCCCCGGCTCCACGCATTGGTACTTCAGCTCGACCTCCCTGGGCAAGCCCCTCACACCTCCTCCACTTCAGTGGTTATCAGGATGTTCTTGAAGTTCTCAGCCAGCGAGTTCACCTTGTACGAGACCCTGAGCAGCTCGGACGCAGACCTCATTGCTTCGCACTGGTTGTTTGACGCGACAGCTGTGGCCATGGTGGAGAGGGATCCGGAGACCTCGAGGCGCACTTCCTCGAGCATCTTCTCAGCCCTCCCCCTCACCTCGATGGACAGCGGCATAGACGTCACCCTGAGAAAGGCTCCGAGAGCATCTGCGAGGGTGTAGAGGGCGTTGCTGAGGACGTAGTAGAAGTCCTCCCCGCTCAGTAAGGCTGCCGATAGCAGAACCATCGCCAGGTTCCTTACCTCCTGAGGGTCCACGTACCCGCTCTTAATGTTCCTGGCAGCATCCCTCAGGATCCTCTCCATGCCCTCGTGCAGCTCCACCCTCCCGCCCACCCCTGCGTACTTGCTACCCCCTCGCCTTAACTCTTTGCGCACCAGCCCTGAGAAGCCCCATGCGGCACGCCCTGTGCAGGATGAGCTTGGCCTCCTCGATTTCCCTGAGCAGCTCGGCGGCCTCGCTCCTCTCCTGCTCGCTCAGCAAGCCTTCCCGCATGGCGAGGTTGAGGTGTACCTCAGTCACGATGATCTCCAAGGCTAGGGACTGGGCTTTCTCAATAGACCCTCCAGTGGCCACGAGCTCCGCAACCCTTTTAATGAAGTACCCGCTGTGCCTCGGGTAGCTCCTCCTCACTCTGGCAAACCTCCTTAGAGCTCCCGCCCTGGAACTTAAAAGGTTGTCCCATGTTTTCTTTTTGTCAGTACATCCAGGATAATGAGCGATAACTTTATCAGAACAGTTAACGAGCACTCAGAGGAGATGCGTGACCCCGACCTCCTCTTGGCGGGCTGCGAGGGTCTTTTAAGGCTCACACCAGCTGAGTGGAGGATCCTTCAGGCGTACCCCTCCTCGCCCAACCTAGCGAAGGTGGCTTCCTCAACAGGCCTACCGTACAGCACGGTCGTTGACGTTACGAGGAGGCTTAGGGAGCGCGGCGTAACAGTTCACTACGTCCCGAAGCTTGACAGGCTGGGCGTTACGCCCCTGCTGGTAGTAGTGGAGGGAGACCTACCCCCTCAGATACCAGCGTACACCGTATACAGGGGTGAGGGCATAGGTAAGCGCAGGTGCACCGTGCTCCACGCCCTTCTACCCGACAGGCTCGTACACGACTACCTATCCCTGCTCCCCAGGGAGCCCGTTATCGAAGTTAGGGGGCTGGAGGTGAGGTACTGGGATCCTCGTGGGAGGCTGACCAGGTACGATGCTGGAAGGGGCGTTGTCGTGCCGGATATAAGTGGCCTTGAAGAAGTTATTCTCTCGTGCTCGAGGCCTCCCAGCCCCGAGGAGAGGAAATGGGTGGACTGGCTGGACCTCCTCATAATTAGCTTCAAGATGAGGAACGCTTACGCCAAGCTTAGCAGCATAGTGAAGTCCCTCGAGCCGGGGGAGCAGACACCGAGCAAGCAGCTCCTGAGCTACCACTACCGCATGCACGTGGCCCCCCTCTGGCGCGCGAACTCTGTCCGGTATGAGCTGCCGGAGTCGTGTCCACGTAAGCTCTACATCCTCGAAGGTAAAGCTTCCGCAGCAGCTGCCCGCTCTCTCGTGGAGGCCCCCTACTTCCACGAGGCTGTGGTAGGGGATGGCTTAGCTGGTGTACTGTCGCAGCACCCCTGCACACTCGAGGTTCTGGTTTATATGGCAGCCTATATAGCCTCGACGGTGCTCGCAGCCGATGTGGATGTAGAGGAAGTAATCCTCACAAGCTTCACGCGGTTCGAGTGGTTAACACCGGAGCTTCTCGCTCGCTATCGTGAGCATGGTGCCTGGCCCCCTCCGAGCGAGCTACCAGCACTGCCGCAGCCCTAGGGGCTCTGGTCACTTGCTACTCGGGGTAGGGTGCAGTTGCGGTTTTACGTGTTTCCCTGGTTGGAAAGCTTCCGGATGTATTCCTCGTACAGCGACGCGATACGCTTCCCGCTTATGTGCTCGCCGTGGGGTCGCAGCCCCCCGCTGAAGCTCCTGGGTATATGGAGGAGCTCATGTATCAGGGTCTTGACTTTCTCCTCTAGGCTTAGCTTTTCGAACTTTTCGGAAACCACTTCTACAACGTAGAGCGGGGGCAGCCCGTAGGCTACCTGGTGGACCCTGGGGAGGCCGTACACCCTAGCTACTGCAGTGCTCCTGGAGCCCCTGCTCTCTACAACGCGCACCTGCTCCTTTCTTATCCAGGTGAACTCGAGCTTGTCAGTTATGTCGTGCAGCAGAGCCTCGAGGTCCTCGCGCCTACGGTACCTGATGCGCGCCACATAGCTTAGCGCGCGTCTACGCTCTTCTGTGTTTTTGCTGTTCACTTTAGCCGCACCAAGACTTCTTTAGGAAGTCTCAAAGAAGTTTTTAGTTCCCAGCCTAAGCATGACGTGGGCATCCACTGGTGAAAGTTATTCGCGCCTTACCCTCCAGCAGGTGCTCTGAGAATGACAGCTGTACCGTGGAAGCCCGGGCTCAGGGCTGCCGGAGCTCCAGGAGAACCCGGCTAAGGAGGCTTCTGAACTTGTTTATCCTATTCACCACAGCGATTAGCGCAGAGCCTCCAGTGTACTCATATCTGGCGTAGTACTTCAGGGTTAGCTTCCCTTCGCCTAGCTCCACCTCTACCTCCGGGTCCCCCTTTGCAGCCTCAGGTACGCGATCCGCCTCGATCTCGGCGTAGAGAGCCAGAATGATGTATCTGCCGAACGAGGATACCTCGGCCGTCATGTACTGGTCCACGGCTAGGACATCCCACCTGCCGCCAGCCTCCTGCGATTTCAGCACTCGACCCAGCTCGCGGAAGTCCTCCACCAGCGTCAGCTTCACGCCATCGACAACGATCGTCCGCGCCTCCTCCATCCGGTAGACCCTCTGCTAATGCGCTCAACCCCAAGCTATATTTCTCTATTTTGATCCTTGCTGCAGGGAGAAGTGAAACGTTTTTACGCAAAAAACGCGGCGTAGTGGCGTGGCGAGGAAGAGGTTCATTGTGAGGGTCGACGAGGACGGAACGGTCAAGCTGCCACGAGCCCTGCTGAGGGAGCTTGGCGTGGAGGCGGGGACCTACGCTGTTATACACAGGGAAGGGTCTACGCTCGTCATTCGCTTCAAGGCCAAGCGGAGCCCCCTCAGGCTGGGGAGGCAGATAACAACTGAGGAGATGGAGCTGCTGATAAGGGAGGCGCTGGACGAGCTGGTGGTGGCGCGATGGGAGAGTTAGTGCGAGTGCTCGTGGACACGGATGTGCTGCTCCACGACACATTCGAGGATAGCGAGAAGCACGTCGAAGCGGCGGAGATCCTCGATGAGGCTGACCGCGTGTACCTGCCCTCAATCGTTGTCCACGAGTACCTCTGGCTACTGCTCACGAAGTTCAAGCAGAGCCCAGACGCTGTCCGAGAGAAGCTCGAGGAGTACTTCGGTGACGCCCGCTTCATCTACGTCAGCGAGAACAGCGAGGTCTTCCTCAGAGCTCTCGAGATGATGAGGGAGGACGGGGCGGACCCCTACATGGTGAACGACTACATCATCCTGGTACTGGCCCAGAGGCTGGGCGCTACGCTGGCCACCTACGATGAGGAGCTGAAGCAGATAGCTAGGAGGAGGAAGGTGCCCACCATACCCTAACGGCTCTGGCCCTGAGGTCTAGCTCGCCTTCAAGCGCTTGGTAAGGCGCTCAATCCTGGTGAACGCCTCCTCCAGCTCGTCGATCGGGGGTAAGTAGACGAGCCTAATGTGGCCCGCACCAGCGGGCCCGAACCCCGAGCCACAAGCCACGAGCACTTTCTCCTCGACGAGGAGGCGCCTGGCGAACTCCTCGTCATCCACCTGGAGCTCAAGCCTCGGGAACGCGTAGAAAGTACCTTTGGGTGCTGAGGGCAGGGAGAGCCCCTCTATCTCGTTCAGCCTCTTGGAGGTGAACCTCCTCCTCTCGTCCATCTTCCTCTTGACCTCTTCGAGGAAGTCCGGGCGCCTGGTGGCGAAGCGGGCAAGGGCAACCTGGAGCGGGGTCACTGCGGACAGCCTTGTCATTAGGAAGTTAAGAACCCCTGCCTTGATCTGGGACACCTCTTCCTCAGGCCCGAGGAAGTAGGCGTAGCCGAGTCTCCAGCCTGTCACCAGGAAGGTCTTGGAGAAGCCGTTCAGCCCTATGACCACGTTGTCCTTGCTTGCTAGCGCGGCGGTGCTCTTGAACTCTCCCTCGAAGGTCAGGGCATCGTATATCTCGTCGGAGACGACGGGGACCTTGTACTCAGCGGCCACATCCAGTATCTCCTTGATGGCTTTCGCCGGGTAGACAGCACCTGTGGGGTTATGAGGGTTGTTAACGACGATCATCTTCGTCCTCGGGGAGATCTTCTTCCTGACGTCGTCCACGTCGGGCACCCAACCCTCCTCCTCCCTGGCGGCGTAGAACACCTTCCTGGCGCCGTAGAAGTCGGAGAAGTTGATGTAAAGCGGGTAGCTGGGGTCGGGCAGCAGCACCTCATCGCCCTCGTCCACGAGTGCAGCGAAGAGGGCGTTAATGGCCTCACTGACGCCGGATGTCACCAGCACGTCGCTCGGCTTAATGTCAACCCCATTCCACACTTTCTCCTTGACCGCTATCGCCTCACGGAGCTCCCTCAGCCCGTCCGACGAGGCGTAGTAGTTGTGCCCCTCCAGCATAGCCCTGTAAGCCTCCTCGATGAGCTCCCTAGGGGTGGAGAAGTCGTACTTCAGCGGGTCTCCGATGTTGAGGTAGATTACCCTCTCTCCCTTCTCCTCCAGCTGCCTAGCGAGAGCTGTATACTTGCGGATTGGGTACTCAAGTTTCTGCATTCTCCTCGAGAGGCGAGCTTGACTCACGTAAAAACCACTAGAGGGGGCGGCTATATACTTTCCCCCGCTCGCTAATAAGGGCAAGCCCGAGAGCGCGCCGCCAGAAACAGCTTTATCTACTCGAAGCTCGGCGCACTCTCAATGAGGCTGGGTAGGACTAAGGTCGCTTTAATTGCTGTGGTGCTTGCAGCAGCCCTAATAGCTGCGCTGCTTCTCCTGCTGAGGGGTGCTGGAGGACCCTTCCCACCTCCCTTCACAGGCCCACCTGAGCCCGTGGCCAGGTGCGCAGAGCCCTCCCTTGTGTACGTCTACGCGACGGACGCTCAGAGGAAGGCTGCCGACGAGATCACTTCGACACTGAAGATGATGCTCCAGCAGAGAGGAGTGAACATCATCAACCTCCCTGTGTGCGCGGTCCCCGCGAGCAGCTTCGAGAGGAGATTCCAGGTGTACCCAGCGCTGCTTATCCGAGGTAACGTCACAGTACCCGGCGACTACGTCTCGTCTACTTTTGGCGAGTACAAGGAGCTCTACCCCCTGCTCTCCGCGATCATCGCGTACTACAGCGGGGTCCAGGTGAGCTACGGGTATAGCGGGGAAGCTCTCCTCGTCGCCGGCACAGCCCCGTTCACCGACCTCTCCCAGGAGCCCTCCGACCTGAGGGAGATTCTCAGCCGGGTCTTCCTGGTCAACGTGACCAAGGTTGAGAAAGTATCCCCGGGAGCTTTGCCTTTCAAGCTGGAAGTCTTACCCGCGGTGCTTGTGAGGAGCGATTACAACCTCTCGCGGGGAGCCCCCTACATAGTCTCTCCCGGAAGCGGGTTCTACACGGTTCGGGAGGACCTGCACAGGAATATTCTCCAGAGCTTCGGTGTTTTCGCGTACGAGCTGAGGAGGAGTCCGCCCCAGCTCCTCGAGGAAGGGGTGAGCATGGGCTCTGGGAGCGCGCCCACCCTCTACATACTCGAGGACTACCACTGCCCCTACTGCGCCAAGTTCCATGAGGCGAACGCGAACCTCCTCCTAGAGCTCGTGAAGCAAGGCAAGCTAAGAGTGGTGTTCGTTGACCTTGTCGTGCACCCCGAGGTAGCTCCTATCCACGCGTTCACCTGGTGCCTTCACAACACGACGGGAAACGCCTACCTCTACTTTAACGTGTCCCGCAGCCTCTACGACCTCTTCTCGAAAGGGACCTCCACGTCTCTCGACGACGCCGTGAAGACCGCGCTGAGCTTCGCAAGCCCGGATGTGGTCAACGCGTCCAAGGCATGCATGCCGCGCAGGCAGGGCACGCTGCAAGAGCTTTCAAGCAGCTTGAGGTCGCTGGGCTTCACGGGTACTCCTACGTTCGTGTTCTGGAACCCTGCTACGGGGAAAGGCCTGGTGGTGGAGGGGTGCCTCGACGTTAAGGTCTGTGTAAGGGAAGAGGATTTCATGAAGGTACTGGACTGGCTAGCCTCCAAGAGCTAGTATAGATAGAAAAACTTAAGTAATGGATAAATGTCCCATTTTCTCTAGGGGCTTTGAGGTCCAGGGAGATCACGCTGGTGGCAGTGCTCTCAGCTCTGGGGGTAACCCTCAGAGTTACAAAGAACCTTGTAACCCAGCTGCAGTTCGTCAACCTACCCCTTCTCTTCGCCTTCGTGGGCTCACATTTGGGAGGACCCTCAGCGGGCTTCCTAGTGGCAGCTCTAGCGTACCTTGTCTCGGACCTCCTAATCCTCCCCGGCGTCTGGACTCTCGTCAACGCGTTCCTAGGCGGTCTTGCTGCAGCACTCTTTGGCTTCATCTCTCGCAGGTTAGCATCTGTAGAGTACAGGTTCGCGGCAGCGTTCCTCCTGTGCTTCTTCTTCGATGTGACCTCATCAGCAGTTCTGTACGTGGCCTTCGGGCTGCCGCTGGCAGTCGCTATCGCTACGGGAATCGCAGGGCTCTTCCTCCCGGTCATGGGAGGCTTCATGGTGGGTGTTGGACCCGTAACAGAGTTCACAACAGCTCTTCTGTCAGTGCTGACTGTGGAGAAGGTCTCCAGAGCCCTGGGTTTCTCTGAGAGAAAAGTTGAAATATTGGATAAATAACCAGCATCTTCGTGGGCGAGAAGAGACTTGGCCTCAAGGCGGAGAAGCTGCTAGTGCTGCTCCTCCTGGCGTGGGCTGTGGCGGCTACGTCGGCAGCGTCTTTCCTCTACATAGAGAATGGGAGCTTGAGGAGGGAGCTGGAAGCTAGGGAGAAGCTTCTAGGGAACCTGGTTCTCGTCAACGTGGGGATCGATTACGGCAACGGGACTGTGACCTGGTACAACAACACCCCGCTGCCTCGAGAAGGAGCTACGCCTCTGTCAGCACTCGTGGCTGTGGCAACAGTCGAGTACAAGGTCTCCGGAATGGGAGCCTATGTCACATCGGTGAACGGCGTCGAGGAGAAGATCCTCTCGAAGAACGAGGGCTACAGCTGGCTCTGGTACATCCTCGATAGGGAGAAGGGGCAGCTGGTGCTGGGCCCTGTTGCCGCGGATAGGTATAAGCTGGCGAGCGGCGACGTGGTTCTATGGAGGTATGAGCACTGGAGGTTCTGAGGCTCGCGGAAGCGGCCTGGAATTGGGAGTGCTTCTTTACCTGTACCTCTCTAAGGGGTACGTTGGCAGGGCGAGGCTGGCGGAGGAGCTGGAGGTGGGCGAGGGAACCGTTAGAGGTGTTCTGAAGAGGCTGAGCGAGCTGGGCTTTATCGAGCGCGCTAGAGCTGGGGTCAGGCTCTCCAGGAAGGGGGTTGTAGCCGTCGAGGATTTCCTGAGCGAGAGGCTAGTCTCGAAGCTCTACGTGGAGCCTGTGAAGGAGCTCGAGGGAGGCCTGGCGATCGTGGCCGTGCTAAGCCGCTGCAGAAACCCCGGCGCAGCTGTGCTCAAAATCCGAGATGCTGCTGTCCGCGGGGGAGCGGCTGGGGCGGTGATAGCGGTCAGTGAGGAGGGTGTGCTGAGGCTGCCGCCGGGAGGGGAGGACATGTGCGTGTACCTGAAGGAGGTCTGCGGGAGGCTGGCCTACCTGAGGGCCCGCAGAGGCGCAGCGGTGGTAATGGTTTTCGGCGAGAGGATGGGCCGCCTCGTCAAGGGTCTTCTCGAGGTTTTCAGGAGCCCGCATTACGAGCTCATGATCGCGCGTACAGCACCGGGGAGCTCCTCGATCGAGTAGATCCACGCGTCTGCGAGAGGGCTCCTCTCAGCTGCGTACTTGAGGACTTGCACCGCTCTGAGACCTGCTGCCTTGGCCCCAGCGATGTCCGCTTGGGGGTCATCCCCGACGTGGAGCACCTCCTCGGGCTCCACGCCGGCCAGGAAGCACGCCGCCTCGAAGATCTTCTTCGACGGCTTACGCCAGGAGAAGGCCTGCGAAGCAACAACCACGTCCAGATAGTCGAAAACACCGGCCTTCCGCATCCTCAGCTTGACTACATCGTAGCTCCCAACGTTCGTCAGCAGCCCTAAGCGAAGCCCCATCCCCTTCAGCTCCCGAAGCACCCTAGGCGCAGCAGGCTCTACCTCAAAGCCCTCCATGTAGGCCTCCACCACGGCTGCGTACAGCAGCTCGGCCAGCCTCGCGCTCGGCGTTAACCCGAGCCTCCTCGCGAGAAGCATCACCCTTGCGAGATCCCACAGCTCCACGTCACCCTGGGTCCACGCGTCCAGCTCCACCCACACCTTGAGCAGAGACTCCTGGTCCACGCGGAGGCCAGCCACTGTGTACAGCGCGTTAGAGAGCTTCTCAGCGAGCTTCTGCGCGAAGCCCGTGTCCCTGACCAGGGTGTTTCCCACGTCCAGGAAGACTGCTCCAAGCCTGGCTGCCACGGCCTGTGGGCGCAGAGCGGGTAAATTAAATTCGCTCAGGTAAGCGAGAGGTTAATTAACGGGGTTACGCAGCCTCGCTTGAATCGAGTGAGGGACGCTGGAAACACCTACTCGAAGCTGGTTGCCGGGAAGAGGGTGAAAGCCCTCTTCTCCGAGACGGGCGAGCTCGCCTACCTCGAGATAGACGGCAGCATATTCGAGGGTGTAGGCGACTTCGCCCCTGTCCCGCTGTGGAGGCTCAGGAGGCTGAAGCTGGGCGAGATCCCCGACCAGGTGCTGATACAGCCCGTTGAGGCTATTGACGGCAACGTCGTCTACGCGCTAAACCTGGGGAGGAGGGCCTCCTTCGAGGTCAAGTTCGGCAAAGGCTTCGCGGTGGTCGAGTACAGCGAGTGGTCCCAGGACTGGGAGAGCGGGATAGGGTTCTACCCCTTCTTTAGCTCCCTGGCCGCGATACTGGAGAACCTCGAGGAGATGAACCTCGTCAGGGACCTTTACGCCGATTTCACAGACGAGCTCTTCACGATCTCCTTCACGCTGCCGCTGAGCCCTGATCTCACGGTGCTCAAAGCGCTGAAGCTGCTTAGACGCTTCATCTCAGAGCTCGAGGAGGAGGCTGAGTACAGGGCGGCCCTCATTGCTCTACGCGAGGCCAGAAGCGTTGTGGCACGGCGCAAGCGCAGAGCGGGGAAGAGCTTCAAGTCTAGGCTCTCAAGAGTCTTTGAGGAGATGGGAGGGCATTCCCGCAAGCGGAGCCGCTAACCCCCCGGAATCCTAGCGCATCCCGATTTAGGTGGTGGAAGAAAAAGTTTCTAAGATTTAGAGCGACGTAAAGTATATTTTTCACGGATCGGTGAGAGGCGGAAATGCTCGACGAGAAGGACATAGCAATACTCGAGGTGCTCCAGGAGAACGCGAGGCTGACGGTCAAGGAGATAAGCAAGCGTGTAAACTCCCCGATAACCACCACCCACGCTAGGCTCAGAAAGCTCGAGAAGGAGGGCTACATCAAAGCTTACAGCGCGGTCCTTGACGCCAGGAAGCTTGGCTTCAGCACGACAGCTTTCGTCTTCGTGTCCTTCGCCCGCAACCAGGGGGTTGACCAGAGAAGGGTTGCTCAGGAGATTGCGAAGTTTCCCGAGGTTCAGGAGGTGCACATAATCACGGGGGAGTGGGACATACTTGTGAAGGTAAGGGTCTCAAGTGTGGATGAGCTCGGGGAGTTCGTTGTGAACAGGCTTAGGAACCTCCAAGGAGTGGAGAAGACCTACACGTCGGTAGTGCTTGAGACCGTGAAGGAGACGCAGAAGCTGCCCCTCTCACCCTCGAGGGTGGCTGCGCGGTGGTGAAGGTCTACCTCGCGGCGCCCATGAGGGGGGTGAGGGGTGCTCTGCCGGAGGTTAAGGAGCTTGTGAGGCTTATCGAGAGCTATGGGCACGAGGTGCTCACGAAGCATGTAGCAGACGACGTGCTGGACGTGGACAGGGGGATGACGCCGAGGGAGGTGTTTGAGAGGGATGTCCGCCTCCTCGAGGAAGCGGACGTGATGGTAGCTGAGGTCTCGTACCCCAGCCTGGGAGTGGGTTTCGAGCTAGCGTACTTTCTTACGCGGGGAAAGCCGGCGGCAGGCCTCGTCCTAGAGGGGAGGCTGGGGACCCTGTCGGCGCTAATCCAGGGTATCACGTGGCCTAACTTCTACCTCGTTATGTACAGAAGCCCCAGGGAGGCTGTGGAGAAGCTGAGGAGCAGGGGCCTTCTCTGATGCGCCCAAGCTTCTGGGAAGCGCACAAATAAATGCGCCCCCGCCCTCCCAGGCGTGGTTTTAGCGGAGTAGAGGTGCACTGCGATGAAAGTATCTGTCGTGCTGCTGAGCTCTGTGGAGGCGCCCGACGCTCTGTCCAGGTGGCTGCTCGGCTACCTCAGGGCGATCGGTGTCGAGGATGTTAAGCTGACTAGGGACTCTGGCGATTACTCGTCGATTGGTCAGGCATACAGTGAGAGTGATGTCGTGATCGTGGCAGGGGCTGCCGGCAACCCCGACGCGGTGAGAGTCATTGCCGGGCTGCTCGGCCTGGGTGTAGAGGTCAACGAGGAGGCGCTAAACTATGTAAGGAGCTACTACTCGGACACGCTGGACGTGCCAGAGGGCTTGGAGAACCTGGCGCTAACCCCCGAGTTCAGCTACGTGGTGCCCAACGAGAGGGGTCCTGTGCCGGCCTTCGTGGCGATGAGCCTCACGGAGGACAAGATCATCGCAGGCTTGCCTCCCAGGCCCAGCGAGGCTGTTGAGTGCTTCGAGAGAGGCGTGCAGGACTTCATCCGTGAGAAGACCGGGAAGAGGTTCTCCGCCACAATGACCTTCCACCTAGCGTGCGACAGGAGTACAGCGGACATGCTTGCCGACGAGCTCAGCAGGGAGCTCCGGGGCGTCTTCGCTAGGTTTGACTTGAGGTTCCTCGGGAGGGAGGGGGCCCCGCTCACGCTCACCGTCTACGCCGGGACCGCGGAGGAGCTCTACGACACCATGGTGGCCGCGGAGGAGCTGCTTCAGAAGCTGGCTGCGCAGAGGGGCGTCCAGGTGCTCGGGGGAGGGATCTCAAGCCAGGCGACAGAAGAGAGCATCTTCTGATCAGGACAAGTGCACGGCGATATTCTCTGAGCAAAGCTTTAGCGAGGCTGAGGTACAATCTCGTGATCGCCATGAAGGTCGTCACCCCTCGTACCGGCGAGCGGTGGCAGGTAGTCTTCAGAGACGGCGATAGGTGGCAGGCAGGCATCTACATCCCTGAGAACACCTCTCGGGAGGAGGTGGTAGTCCTGGAGAGGCACAACAGGCCGGAGCTCTTCGTCCTGCTGGAGGGCAAGATAATTCTAGTGCTATCAGAGGACGGTGTCGCCCTAAAGGAGGTTGAGATGGAGCCCGGCAAGCTCTACGTGGTGGAGGAGTGGCACAACGCATACAGACCCGGCGGTGCGAAGGGTGTGGCGCTGGTCGTGGAGGCTCCAGACGTGGAGACGGAGTACATGAGCCTAGAGGTAGCGTGCAGGGAGGTTTAGCCTCAGCATCTTACCCTTTGCTCACCGATCGCCCAGCCATCGTGTCATCATCAAGGCGCACTGCTGCAAGCGCGGCGAAAAGCTTTACGCACCCCGAGCGTTTAGTTTTTCCTCGCTATGATGACAGAACTCCCCGCCTGATGAGGAAGATGAAGAGGTTTCTGGTCGCTGAGTGAGGAATCAGAGGCCTTTTGCAGCGCAGCGCGCATGGAGGAGAAGGAAAAGGAGTAGACCCCGGCAGCCTCGCAGAGAAAGCTACGAAGCGGCAGCGTGTTACGCGCTTATCAGCTCGTAGATCCTGTCCTCCAGCTTCTGGAACTCTGGTGACCTCCTGTCCCTGGGTCTCGGGAGGTTTACCTCGATTATCCCGTTAACCTTGGCGGGTCTCGACGAGAGCACCACGATCCTGTCGCTCATTAGGATTGCTTCGTCGACGTTGTGGGTGACCATGATTACTGCTTTCACGGTGGTGACGCCGTACAGCCAGAGGTCCAGCACCTCGGAGCGAAGGGACTCCGCTGTGAGTGGGTCTAGCTGCGAGAAGGGCTCGTCCATCAAGAGCAGCGTTGGCTCCACAGCGAGCGCCCTGGCTACGTTGACCCTATGCTTCATGCCCCCGCTGAGCTCACGCGGGTAGAAGTCCTCGAAGGCTCGTAAGCCCACTAGTGAGAGGTACTTCCTGGCCTTCTCGTATGCCTCGTCCCTCCTAAACCCGCTAGCTCTGAGGGGTAGTGCGACGTTCTCGAGTACTGTGAGCCAGGGGAGCAGGGTTGGCGACTGGAATATGAAGCCCACGCGCTTGTCGGGGGTGTGGAAGATCACCTCACCGGAGTCAGCTTTCTCCAGGCCGGCGATTATTCTTAGGAGCGTGGTTTTCCCGCAGCCCGAGGGGCCCAGGATAGAGATGAACTCCTCCCCCACTTCCAGGGATATCCCCGCTAGGACCTCGAGGACTAGCTTGTCCTCGATGAACGTCTTCCTCAGGTTGCTTATCGTGAGCACCTTCGGCATCCGCTACTCGCCTCCGTAGCGCCTCTCTATAAACCTGAAAAGCCTAACCCACAGGGTCTTGTTTACTAGCACTATGAACAGCGAGAGCGCTAGGGAGGTCGCGAGGAGGGCGGCTACGTTGCCCTGAGCTGCAGCCTTGCTGATCAGCGAGCCCACGCCTTGCATGTCGAAGGTTCTCTCGCCCATGTCCACGTACTCCGCCACGATGCTCGCGTTCCAGGAGCCGCCCCAGGCGCTCAGCAGGCCTGTGGCCAGCGAGGGCAGGAGGCTCGGGACGAACACGTACCTGAGGTAGGGGAGGCCTCTTACTTGGTAGACTGCTGCAAGCTCGTAGAGGTCCTTCCTCACGCTGGCAAGCCCATAGACGATCAGGTTGAAGTAGACGTACCAGAAGGCGCCCTGCAGGTAGACGATGAGCATAACTATGCTCGGCCCCAGGGGGTGGCTGAGTGCGAGGTCGCTCAGCAGAGGCCACCAGACCACGGCGGGAATAGAGGCGAGCACTTCTCCTGCTATGCTCACAGCCATCGAGACACCCCTGCTCAGGTGCGCGAAGTAGGCGATCATCACCGAGAGGCCTAGTGAGAGGAGCAGCACCAGCCCCACTCTGGGGAGGCTTTTCGCCAGCTCGAGAGGGAAGCTGCTAAGCACCGGAGCCGCCTCCCTTAGCGGCTCGAGGCTGAGCCCTCTCGCCGAGTACACTACTGCTGCGGCAGCGAGAAGGAGCAAGGCCGCTTTAATGGGCCTGGGAAGCCTGAACACGACTCCAAGCTTTACCTCCAGCGAGGTGAGGACCTGGGCTAGGCCCCCCCACGCGTAGCCTACAGCGCTTTTCACAACCTCGAAGACTGCAGGCACGCCGGGAAGGGGTAGCCTCAGCACAGTGACCGCGGCGGGGTTCCAGAGGAGAAGGTACGTGGCTAGTATTGCTGCGAGCAGTACAGCTACGCCTGAGTAGAAGCCAGCCAGATCCCCTCTAGAGAAGCTGTCAAGGATGAGGCTGCCGATGCCCCTCAGCCTGTACTCCTCTTCTCCCAGGGACAGGACTTCCGCTGAGGTTAGGAAGAACCAGCCTCCCGCCCAGGAGACTAGGCTGTTGGCTATGATTGACTCCCTGCAGGCGGGGACGTATATGAAGAAGAAGCGGGCAGCAGGGCCGAGCCTGTAGACCTCCGCCATATCGTATACTGAGGGGTCCAGCGCCTTCAGCGAGGCGTACACACCGAAAATCATGTTCCAGACCAGGCTTGTGACTATCAGGAACACGGCGGCTAGCTCTAGGCCGAGACCCCCGGGGAGCAGCCTGGCGAGGAGGAGCAGCGCGGCCGGGAAGAAGCCAAGAATGGGTATTGACTGGAGCACATCGAGCACCGGCAAGAGCAGGCTCTCCACGGCTCTACTCCTCGCCATCCAGCTCCCCAAGCTGATCGCCAGGAGCAGCGATATGATGTAGGCGGAGAACATCCTCGCCAGGCTGAGCGCTGTTGCGATCAGCAGTTCCTGCAGGAGCAGCATGACGACCGCCTCGAAGGTCCCCCGGCCCCCTTTCTCGTGTAAAGCTTATAAATGTGGTGGAGTAGCATCCTTTGTAGCAGGGTGAGAGAGGGAGGTGTCGCAAAGCAGCGACGAAAGTAGGAGGGTTTTGCTCCCCCCGGACATAACCCCTGACCACGTGCTGGGGCTCCTGGAGATGCTCTACAGCTTAGGCGACAATGTGGACTCGATGTACATTGGGGACTCGCTTGGCGAGAGCGTGGAGACTCTGCCGCACGCTATAGACGTGGCGGAGGCGCTAGGGCTTGTTAGGGCTAGCGGTGGCAACCTGCAGCTGACAGAGCTCGGAAAGAAGGTTGTCAGGGGGGATCCCAAGACCGTCAGAAGAGAGCTGAGAAGGCACGTTGAAAAGCTGGAGCCGCTTGGAGAGCTCATACGCAAACTAAGGGAGAGGAAATCAATGAGCGTCGAGGAGTTCATGGAGATTATCGAGAAGCACTACCCTGGGAACTCGGAGGAGGCGGCGAAGAACGTTCTAATCTGGGGCGCGTTCCTCAACCTCTTCAAGATGGACGAGGACGACGAGGAAGTGCACCTCATACATTAGCGTGCGCCGCCGCGCGCCATCGCATTGCTCCGCCTTTTCGCGGGGTTACGGGTTTCTCTTTCTCTCGACCACTCCGCCGGGCGTGGGCAGGAAGCTGAGGACTTTGACCTGGCTCGGCGGGCTGGCTTTGACTCCCAGCGCTCCCAGCACGCGCTACCAAACAATAATATAAACAACATGTGCGCGCTTGCATACTGGATGATGAGGTTTGCTAGGGCCGAGGCATGAGGCTTACGGCGGAGGCTGAGCGACCGCTCTAAAAGAGCGTGAGCTGCTTTCCCTCATCTCTGCGCTTGAAACCCTCCGGGAAGGAGTCTCTGACCGGGAGATACGCTTTCTCGAAGAACTCGCTCTGACTGAGCAGAACCCGCTTGTCGAAGCTGCCCACGTACTCTAGGGCCAGCCTCCATGCCTCTTCGAAGGGCATCACCTCCTCGATTCTCCTGACAACCTCGCGCTTGAAGTCCTCGGGTCTCTGCTCGACACCGCCCATCGTGAACCAGCCGTTTGGGCTCACGTATGCCTGCTCATCGCCCACGTAGACTACCACCCTGTCGCCCTCCTTGGCCTCCTCGACGGGCTTAGCCCCGGAGAGGCGGGGCCTGGAGGCGGCTGCCGGCACCCCCCCTTCTCTTAGCCCAAGCGTAGAAGATCGCCCTGTTAAGGCCAAAGGAGTAGGCTTTCTCCAGGTCCCCCGTGAGGAGGTAGTACCTCGCCGCCTGAAGTAGCGCCATCACTTGGAACCTCCCTATAGGCATCTCCCATAAAGATCATTTAGGGGTAGAAATCGCTATCCCTGACGTCCCGGTGCAGCAGCACGCTAGGGCGTGGCGCCGCCTTGCTAGGTTGCTTGCCTCAGTCGTGCGGCCTCGCGGAGAGTCTCTCTTCTATTTTCCTCAGGAGTAGGGGTACGCCGATGCTGGAGTCTACGCTCGCGTCGAACACAAGCAGCTTGCCCAGCCTCATGTAGAACTTCACAACCTCGCTTGAGGCCTTGTAGAGTTGCTTGAACCGCGTAGCCGCCACTGAGGGCTCATCATCCCTTCTCCTGACCAGCGGTGCCCCGCAGCTGTCGCAGATGCCCTCCACGGTGGGGGGCCTCCACCTGGCGTGGTACACTCGGCCGCACGAGAGGCAGTAGAGCCTGCCGGATATCCTCTCAACTATGACCTCTAGCGGTGCTTCGAGGAGGACCGCCACGTCGGCTGGGGCTATTGTCTCCAGGAATACTGCCTGCGCCAGGGTTCTGGGGTAGCCATCGAGCACGTAACCCGATTTGCACTCCTCGCTTGAAAGATGCTTGCAGAGAATCTCGTTCACGATACCATCCGGAACCAGGACCCCTCTCTCCACGAAGCTCCTGGCCCTTAAGCCCAGCTCTGTGGAGGCCGATATCTCCCTCCTGAGGAGCTCTCCTGTAGAGATGTGAGGCACGCGGAATCTCGCTGCAATGGCTTGGGCATAGGTACCCTTGCCGACTCCTGGAGGCCCCATGACGACGACTCTTATCGTGCTCACCAGGTGTAAAATAAACCCGATTAGTAATATTTATTCTTTATCTTTAGGCCAACCTTCTCGGGGGACCAAAACTCCTTTAAAGGCGGTTGTGCCCGCTCACAGAGTGATGGCCGAGAATGTCCTGAGCTTCATGAGGGAGCCCTCGCCTCCCGAGGTTCAGGAGCTCCTGCATAGGGGGAGCTTTTCCGAGGCTAAGTCCAGGATACTGAGGCTTCTTGAAGGCGCGGAGGGGGTAGGCAGGGTCAGGCTTCTCTTCGAGCTTGAGAGGATGGAGAGAGTTCTCCACGAGTACCCCTATACCGTCGAGGAGGCTTTCGCGCTCCTCTCCCGCGAGGTCAGCGGCTTAACGAGGGAGGAGTTTGCCTCGCTGATCAGAGCAGGCTGCGTGGACAGCCTCAGCGTGGACGGCGAGTTGAGGGTTTTCAGGAGGTTTGTCCCGAATGCCTTCTGGCTGTGTCCAGAGCTCAAGGCGAGGAGGGTGCGCGGGGAGGATGAGCGGGAGGCTATCGCGAGGGAGGCGCTACGGTGGAGGGCTGAGCGCGTAGTCGCTGCGGCGCGTGAGAAAGGAGGAGGGTACGTGCTGCCGCTGAGGTACAGGGTCGAGGCCCGCCTCAAGGTTAGGGATAGGGGCGGCTGCAGGTCCGCCCTGAGGGTGTGGCTGCCGCTACCCCGCCAGGACGAGCTTCACCCAGAGGTGAGGATTGTCGAGGCGAGCCCCCAGCCCCGCTACGTAGCCCCTCCTGATCACCCACAGAGGACTTTGTACTTCGAGCCGGAGCCTGGCGTGGACGAGGTGCGCGTAGTCTACGAGTACGTCTCCAGGGGTTTCCACGTGGAAGTGGACCCATCTAGGGTTGAGGAGGGTTACCCCGAGGAGCTGTCGCAGTACGTTGACGAGAGGCCCCCGCACATAGTCTTCACCCCCCTGCTGAGAGAGATCGCCGCTGAGGTTGTTGGCAGCGAGAGGAATCCCTACCTTAAGGCTAGGAGGATCTGGGACTGGGTGACCTCCAACGTGAGGTACACCTACGCCCAGGACTACGCACTCTACGACAACATCAGCGAGTACGTGGCTACTCACAGGAGGGGGGATTGCGGCATGCAGGCCCTGCTACTCATTACCCTCTGCAGGATCGCCGGCGTGCCGGCCAGGTGGCAGTCGGGCTGGTACATGAACCCTGTGAGCCACGGCATGCACGACTGGGCGCAGTTCTACGTGGAGCCTTACGGCTGGCTCTACGCGGACCCCAGCTTCGGCAACAGGGTCAGGGGCGAGTCCTGGAGGTCGGAGTTCTACTTCGGGTCCACCGAGGGCTATAGGCTGGCTGCGAACGTAGAGGTTTCGGCCCAGTTCACGCCGCCCAAGCACCACTTCAGGTCAGACCCGGTGGACAGCCAGAGAGGCGAGGTGGAGTGCGAGGAGGGGAACCTGTACTACGACAAGTGGGACTTCGAGCTGAGGATACTCAGCGTGGAGAGGGTCAAGGAGCCTGAGTGACGGCGCTATCATCATAACCACCGCAATGTAGTCGTGATTATGTAATGGTGGTTATAGACAGGTGGGAGTGCTGGAGCCTGCAGAAAGGCCTGGCCAGTGGAGCCTGGCTTCTCGTCTACGGGCGCAGGAAAACCGGTAAAACATTCCTACTAAGGAGCTGCGTCAAACCAGCAGTCTACGTGACTGTGGGCAGGAGTGGTCTCTGCCTCGTTGAAGAGGATGGAGAGCCGCGCAGCGTGAGCCTGGAGGAGGGTGTGAGGGCAGCCCTGCGAGCCGTCGAGAGCGGCTACACAGCGGTTGTCGACGAGTTCCAGCGGCTGCCAGAGGAGTACTGGGACCTCATAGCGGTTTCGCGGGCGCGGAGTGAGGGGAGGCTGGTTCTGTGCGGCTCCAGCTTGGGCGTGGTGTCGAGGGTCTTCGACAGGAGGAGCCCGCTGCTCGGCCTCTTCGCACCCATTAAGGTTGATCTCGCATCACCTTCCGACACCCTAGCGTCACTCTCTAGAGCCCTGAGCCCCATCGAGGCTGTGAAGTGGTCTGTCATTGCCCGTGACCCCTGGATCCTCGGCCTCCTCGAGCCGAGAGGCGATGTTGAGGATGCAGTGGCGGAGAGCGCACCCCTGCTCATGGCGTCCGCCTCCGGCCTAGTGGGCGAGGTGTTCCGGGAGGAAGAGAGAAAGCTAACTCAGCTGTACGACGCCATTCTGAGGCTGCTCGCGCTCGGCTACTGGTCATCTGCCGCGCTCGCCCAGAAGCTGCACGAAGCTAGGCTGCTCCCGAGGCCTGAAGCCTCCCTCGTCACCGGCATGCTCGCCCAGCTGGCTGCCATGGGTCTCGTCGAGCGCGTTAAGCTGTGGAAGACCCCGGGGGCGAGGGTCTACTACAGGCACAGGTCCAGCCTGCTCTCGCTCCTCATGCTCCTAGAGGAGAGGGGCTTTGAGGCTGGCTACAGGCTGGGCCGCGAGGTCGTCAGCAGCGCCCTAGGCTTCGAGGCGCAGTTCTTCGTCGGCGAGCTGCTGGCAGAGGCCACTGGGCTGAGGCGCGCCTACTCCATCATAGACGCATGGGACATAGACGTCGTGCTCCTCAAGGGCGAGAAGGCCGTCGCAGGGTACGAGGTGAAGCTAGGCCCCTTTTCAAGCTCGGAGGCCTCCAAAGCCGTGGAGCGCATCAGGGGCCTCGGCATCCCTAGAGCAGGCCTGGTCAGCCTGGCCGAGGAGCCACCACAAGTGGCGGACGAAGGCTACGGTCCATCAGACCTTGTGGAGCTGGCTCGCGAGACTTCAAAGAGGTTAAGGCGTCATGCCCGCGGGCATGCTTCCTAGGCCTTGGTCCCTAAATTCGTGTAGCATCTCCCTAGCACTGTTGCACGCTGGGTTAACGGAGATATAAGGGTTTCATGGAAACAGTTAAAAGCGTAATGGACCTTAATACCTTGTGCCCACGGCGAAAACCCTAAGCGTGCTGGCAGTAATCGTAGGGCTCGTCATCACGGCTTTCATCGTCTACGCCTTCTACGAGGCGCTTAGGACTAACCCCCAGAACCCATTCGAAGCCTTTGTAATCTCGAAGGCGTTCCTCGGAGCCTACCCCGTGGTTTACGCTGTGGGCGCGGCCATCTGGATCCTGGGAACAGTAGTCTTCCTCCTGGAGCTCGCAGGGTATACACCCTCGCTGCGCGGCTTGAGGAAGAGCGGGATGGGCGTCGCCAGCTGGTCTGTCATAGACCTAGCGCTCGCCGCCCTGAGCGCAGCAGTCTACGGAGCGCTCCTCGTCGCTACCGCGCCACTGGTCATCTTCCCGGGCTTCACCTGGCTTAGGCCTGCGAACTCCCTAGCACCCCTGTTCGGCATGTTTTTCGGGATCCCCGGCTGCGTCGGCGTCGCCATCGGAAACCTGATTGCCGACATTGTTGGAGGCTACTTCGGCGTCGGCTCGATAGGAGGCTTCATAGGGAACTTCCTCATCGCCTACCTGCCCTATAAGTTCGTGAGGGATCACTCCTTCTCGACGTCCGCATCCATTGGCGAGTTCTACCTGTGGGGTGCGCTCGCACAGGCTTTTGTAAGCGCGCTCTACATCTGCTGGTGGCTTGACTTCATGCAGTGGGCAGTAGGTCTGCCCATGTTCGTCACCTGGGGTATAATCGCGCCCACGATACTCAGCAACAACATAACCGTTAACGCCGTACTATCCCCCATTCTGGGCAGAATACTCTACCCGCTGGTGAAGGGGAGAGGGCTCTACTGGAAGGATAGAGTCCGGGTTGGCGCAGCCGCCTAGAGCTGCGGAAGCGAGGAAGCGAACGTGAATTTTTTTAACTACTTCCCCCTGAGTGTTAGCCCGTGCTCTCGGGCATATACATGGAAGGCCGCTCGCTTTTCCACAACCTGGATCCCCGCGCGAAGCTGCTCTGGGCCCTGTTGGTGCTCGCAGCATCTATAGCAGCGCAGTTCAACGGGTTGAAGAGCCTCCCGGTTTTCATCTCAACGTTGATCGCCCTCTCGCTCTCGGGGATCGGCGCAGGGCTTGCAGCCCTGCTGGTGTTCAACGCCTCAGTCTTCCTACTGGTGACGACCCTGGTGTGGGCCGGCATGTATGCCTCTCAAGGTACGCCGCTCGTGACAATCGGCTTCTTTAGGATCACCGATGTGGGGCTGCTTGTGGCTTCGGGGAAGTTCTTCCTCATAGTGAACCCCATTCTGGCCTTTGTTGTGTTCTTCACGACGACCAAGCCGTACCACATCTCGTGGACCCTTGAGAAGATGGGTGTGCCCTCCAAGCTCGCTTTCTCGTTTGTGATCGCGCTTAGCCTGCTGCCGGGGGTTGTCAGAGCAGTAAGAGATGTCACCGACGTTCAGAAGTTGCGGGGGCTGAGCCTCGACAAGGGCAGCCTTCTCGAGAGGCTGAGGAAGCATGTGCCAGTGATCGTCCCCGTGATCTCGAGACTGCTCAGCGACGTGTGGGACTTAAGCATGGTGCTTGCATCGCGGTGCTTTGGAGTCTCCAGGAAGCGCTCTTACGTGGAGGAGCCGCGCTGGACGCGAAGAGACACCGTCTTCGTGCTGATATCTGCAGCATTCTACCTCGGGGTGGTTGCATGGGCAATGCGGCCGTAACTGTTCGAAACCTCTGGGCTAAGTACGTGGGCTCCGGGGACTGGGTGCTAAGAGGCGTGAACCTGGAGGTGCGCGAGGGGGAAATGCTGTTTCTCATGGGGCCTTCAGGCTGCGGGAAGAGCACACTCCTCAAGGTGCTCGCAGGCCTCCTCCCCTGGGTTATACCCGGGACTGTTGAGGGCGAGGTGCTGGTAGCCGGGGTAGATGTACTGAGGTACGGGTACAAGGGGCTGGCAGGCAAGGTCGGCGTTGTCTACCAGAACCCTGAGGTTCAGGTAGTGACAAGGTCTGTTTTTGAGGAGCTCGCCATGGCTCCCGAGAACCTGGGGCTCCCCAAGGAGGAGGTGCGCGCCAGGGTCGAGTCGGTCGCTAAGGCGCTGGGCCTGGAGGACTATCTTTTCAAGGACCCCCAGAGCCTCTCTGGCGGCGAGAAGCAGCTCGTAGCCATAGCGAGTGTCCTCGCGATGAGGCCTAGGGTGCTCCTCCTCGACGAGCCCACATCGATGCTGGACCACTTGGGCACTAGGCTTGTCCTCGACCTGATCACCCAGCTCAAAAGGGAATACGGTCTGACGATAGTCGCCGCTGAGCACAGAGTGGAGTGGGCAGTCGAGGTGGCAGACAGGGTCGCCGTTATGAGCGACGGCGCTGTAGTGCTCGAAGGTTCTCCCAGCGAGGTCTTCAGCAGGGTGGAGGAGGTTCAGAAGTACGGTGTGAGACCTCCCGGAGTCAGCGAGGTTGCTTACAACCTCGTGAGGATGGGCTTCCCCATCAGGATTCCCGTGAGGCTCTCCGAGATGGAGGAAGTGCTGGGAGGTGGCTGACGATGATAGTCTTCGAGAAAGTTAGCTACCAGTACCCGCGAGGTCCCTCGGCTATCAGGGATGTTACACTGGAGATCAAGAAGGGGGAGTTCGTGGGGGTGATCGGGCACAGCGGTGCCGGCAAGACCACGATGGCGAAGCTCGCGGTGGGCCTCCTCAAGCCGACGAAGGGCCGCGTCCTCGTGGAGGGCATGGACACAGCGAAGACCCCGGTCTCGGAGCTCGCGAGAAAGGTGGGGTACGTCTACCAGAACCCCGACATGATGCTGTTCGCCTCCTCCATCCTCGAGGAGGTCTCCTTCGCTCTCAGGAACCTGGGCTACCCGGAGAGCGAGATCGAGGAAAGAGTGCTGAGAGCCCTGCGCGCAGTCGACCTCAACAAGCCCCTGTCAGCCTCCCCGCACGCGCTGAGCTTCGGCGAGAAGCACAGGCTGGCTATAGCGTGCGTCCTGGCGGTCGAGCCTGACTACATCATACTTGATGAGCCGACCACGGGACTGGACTACTACAGGTGCCTCCTGCTCTTCGAGGTCCTGCGGAAGCTGCACCAGGCAGGGCGCACGGTGATCGTAATAACTCACGACCTCGACCTCCTCGCGCGCTTCTCGACCAGGGTGATAGTCCTGGAGCGCAGCACAGTGATCGGGGACGGAAAGCCGCGTGAGGTGCTCGGCGACGTCGAGTTTCTGAGCGAGCACGGCTTCGTGCCCACTCACCTGCTGCAGCTGGCGAGGAGGACGGGCTCTGAGGATCTGACCCCCGAGGGCGTAGCCCGCACAGTAGCAGCTCGTCTCAGGCGGCAGGCATCTGCTTGAGCAGGATCTTTCTCAAGTAGACCCAGGCTGCCAGCGCTAACAGCCAGAGGGAGACCGTTGCAAAGGCGGCCAAGGTCATGGCGTCGTAAAGAGTCATGGACGATGAAAATGCGAGCAGCAGGGAGGTGTAGAAGAGGGGGCCGAGGGTCCAGCCAAGGTTGTTGAGCACATTGTAGACGGCGAACACCGTGCCCCTGTACTTCGGGGCTACAACCTCGCTCAGCACGGTGTTTATGTTGGGGTACGCGAAGGTTGTGAACGTCATGCTCGCCAGGGCTAGCAGCGCCGGAGGCAGCAGGGACTGGAGGCTTGCATCTCCGCGCGGGTAGGGGTAGAGGATCATGGTAGACATTGCCGCGTAGCCCACAGTCACTCCCAGCACGGAGACCTTGGTTCTCCCGGCCAGCCCCTCCCTCCCGGCGACCCTGTCGCTGAGCAGGCCGCCCACTATGTGCCCTACGGCTATTGAGAGCGTGGCGAGGGCTATTATCAGCGAAGCAGTAGCTGTCGGCAGCCCCCACTTCGTCGATATGTAGTCTATCGAGAACACACTCAGCATCCCCCAGGGGATGGTCCAAGGAGTGATCATCAGCAGCACGGTGGCAACGGCGGGGTTGGAGAGGCTGGGCAGTGCCTTGCGCAGGCTGTACTCGGCGGAGGTAGCTGGAGCTCTGGCTCCGCTCTCCTTCGAGAGGGTTACGAGGAGAATGCCCAGGATCACTGCGGCGAGCCCCACGGCGGCGTAGGCGCTCCTCCAGTTGAGGAGGGCCCCAGCGGTCACAATGCCCAGGATCATCGCCAGGACGCTCGAGGAGTAGTAGACCGCGTAGCCAAGCCCCCTCCTCTCGCTCGGGAAGATGTCCGAGATGAAGGCGTACATGGCAGGCCCCATTCCCACGTAGCCAGCCCCGTAGAGCGCGAAGAACGAGAGCAGCTGCCAGTAATCGCCGGCCGTCGAGACGAGCAGCAGGCCTGACCCCATGATCACGCTGAGCACGAGGATCACCGGCCTACGGCCCCACCTGTCCGCCAGCACTCCTGTGAGCAGCGTCGTTGCGAGACCGACTCCCTGCAGAACGGTTGCTATGAGGCCCGCGTAGAACCTCCACTCCGCCTCCGTGACCCCTATGATGAGCCCCTCCGATCTCAGCGTCTTCAGTATCGGGTTGAGCATGTAGTAGCCCATCATGTAGGAGATCACGAAGAGGGCAAGGACGGCGGCGAGGTGCAGGAGCCTCCTGCTCATGCCAGCCACCTCTCGAAGAAGCCGGCGACTTTCCTCTCGTACTCCTCGGGCACCTCGAGCACGGCTCTCACGTGGCCCACGGGCACTACCCAGAGCTCGGCCCCAGGGCTCGCTCTGGACAGAATGCTGTAGAACCTCTTAACCTCCTCGAGCGGCACAAGGGCGTCCTTCTCCGCCGCCACCACGAGGAAGGGCTGCTTGATCCTCTCAGCGTACTTGTACATGACGAGGTCCTCCAGCCTGACCCCGGCCCGCCGAGCCGCAAGCCGCACTACCAGGGGGTAGGCTGCGAGCAATAAGTGGCGCAGCGGGGCCCGCGCCTGCCTTACCCAGTTCCTCCCCGAGCTCACCACGTCTATGTAGGGGCTGTCGGCCACAGCCGCCTTAACTCTGCTGTCCAGCGCGGCCACCATTATCGTGATAGCCCCACCCATCGAGAAGCCTATGAGGCCCAGCTTAGCCCCAGCACCGCGCTTCTCCAGCCAGTCGAGGATCCTTCTCACATCCCCGGCCTCCAAGTAGCCCAGCGTGGTGAACTTCCCCTCGCTCTCCCCGTGAGCCCTCATGTCGAAGAGAGCCACGTTGAAGCCCCTGCGAGCAAGCATCTCCGCGGCCCTCCTGACGTAGTCACCCCACCTTGACGAGGTGTAACCATGGATGACGACCACCGTCCTGTCAGTTCCTCTTGGGATAGACCACCCCCTCAGCTTGCACCCATCGTGGGTCTCCACAACAACCTCCTCGTACTCGTACCCGAGATCTCTCGGAGTCCACTCATCCCTGCGCCTCGGCGGCCTCAGCAGCTTCCCAGAGACTACGTAGGCGAGTGCAAGAAGAGCGGCGGCAGCGGCGAGGATTACGAGCAGGAGTACAAGTAGCGCGCTCATAGCAGGTGCTTCTGCACAGCGCTTCATATAAACCTTGTGGATCAAGTCAATCAACGAAAACCGCTGCTAAAGTCTTCCCAAGCGATGAGGAGCTTGAGAAAGATTAATCTGGAGCCCTCGGGGGGTCTTTCCGCGCCATGGTTGACTACAAGCTGGGAGAAGCGCAGGTAGAGTTCCTGAAGGAGCTGACCGAGATCCCCGCTCCCTCGGGCTTCGAGGACCCTGTTCTCGCGCTGATCAAGGAGCGCTACGGCAAGTACGCCCACGAGGTGCGGCGCGACAACCTCGGCTCCCTCGTGCTGGTGAAGCGCGGCAAGTCGGAGAGGCCCAAGGTCCTGGTGGCAGGGCACATGGACGAAGTGGGCTTTATCGTGACTGGCATCACCAACGAGGGCTTCATCAACTTCACACCGCTGGGCGGCTGGTTCGAGCAGGTGCTTCTCGCGCAGAGGGTGGTGATAAGGACGAAGAACGGCCCCGTCATAGGCGTCATCGCGAGCAAGCCACCGCATCTCCTGACACCCGAGGAGAGGCAGAAGGTCGTACAGATCAGCCAGATGTACATAGACGTGGGTGCTACTAACAAGGAGGAGGTGGAGAAGCTCGGCGTTAGGATAGGAGACCCCGTGGCCCCCTGGTCCCCCTTCACCCGGACGGCTTTCAGCGACAGGGTGATGGCGAAGGCGCTTGACGACAGGGTTGGGGCTTTCATAGCCTTCGAGGTGCTCAGGTACCTTAGCGAGAGCGGGACCGAGCACCCGAACACGTACTACGCAGCCGCCACGGTGCAGGAGGAGGTGGGGCTCAGGGGCGCCGAGACTGTGGGCTGGGTTGTCGACCACGATGTCGCCATAGTCGCTGAGGTGGACATAGCTGGAGATGTGCCCGGCATAAAGCCCCACGAGGCGCAGGCTAAGCTCGGCAAGGGGCCCACGGTGGTTGTCTATGACCGTTCCATGATACCCAACCAGAGGCTGAAGGAGTTCGTCATACAGGTGGCTGAGGAGGCCAAGATCCCCTACCAGCTCTCCGCAGTCAGCGGTGGGACAGACGCGGGAAGGCTGCATCTCTACAGGGGCGGCAGGCCCAGCATTGTGATCGGCGTCCCCACGAGGCACATCCACAGCCACGTAAGCGTGATCAGCCTCTCAGACCTCGAGAACGCAGTCAAGCTCGTGGCCGAGCTCGTGCTGCGCCTAGACGAGGAGACAGTTCGAAGGTTCACGGAGTAAGGAGTTCTTAAGGCAAACTTAAAATACTTAAAATATTTATCTTTGCGCGTAAATGTATGAGGGCGTCCAATGCTACCTGGCGATCCGAGAGCTACCTTGGAGAGAAGGGGCGTAAGGCCCATGCGGGCTTTCGTAGCTTCACTCATGGCGGCTTTCCCGCGAAGTGGGAGTTCTGAACTTCGCGCGCGCGATTATGAAGACGGAGGACTTCTCGGCGGAGGGGTCGGGCAACACCCTGGAGGGGGTTGTTGAGATGACGATGTTCATAGGGATGTTCAACCAGGCCAAGGTCAGAGTGGGGGACCAGAGGATCACAGCTCTCCTGGACCCCTCTCTCGACATCCAGCCGGGGCAGAGGCTGAGGCTCAGCATACGGCCCAGCGATGCGAGCGTCTTCCCGCTGACGGGATGGGAAGAGGAGGTCTTCGCCTGAGGGGAAGCGCGGCGAGCCATGCGCGAGGCCCTGCTCTACGAGAGGCTCCGGGGAGGGCTGCTAAGGTGTAACCTCTGCGAGCGACGCTGCTTGATCAGCGACGGCGGCAGGGGCTTCTGCGGAGTCAGGGTGAACAGGGGCGGCACCCTGTACACGCTCACCTACGGCAACCTCTCAGCAGTTGAGTCGAGGCCCATCGAGATAAAGCCGTTCTTCCACTTCTGGCCTGGCTCCACAGCCTTAACCTTCAGCTCGTGGAGCTGCAACTTCCGCTGCCCCTGGTGCCAGAACTGGTACCTCTCCAGGACCCTGCCCAACGCGGCGCGCGGCCTCGATATACCCCCTAGCGAGCTGGTGGAGCTCGCCGTGAGGCAGGGCGACGAGGGCATCTGCGTGTCCTTTAACGAGCCCACGCTCCTGTTCGAGTACAGCGTGGAGGCTTTCGGGGAGGCGAGGAGGCGCGGCCTCTACACAACCTACGTGAGCAATGGGTACATGGCCCTGGAGGCCCTCAAGGCGCTCCGCGAGGCGGGGCTCGACGGCCTGAAGGTCGACGTGAAGGGGGACGAGGCGGAGTACAGGCGTTTCAACAGCGCGAGGGCGGACGTCGTGTGGAGGAACGCCCGGGAGGCCAAGGCGATGGGTGTGCACGTCGAGGTCGTGTACCTGGTGGTGACAGGGGCTACGGACTCCGACGACCTCATCCGCGAGACCGTGGAGCGCCACCTGAAGGAGCTGGGGCCGGAGGTCCCCATACACTTCACCCGCTACTACCCCGCCTACAGGTACCACAAGCCCCCCACACCCGTCGAGAAGCTTGAGCGAGCCTACGAGCTCGCGAGGAGGGAGGGGGTTCTCTTCCCGTACATAGGTAACGTCCCCGGCCACCCCTACGAGAACACCTACTGCCCCAGCTGCGGGGAGCTGCTGCTCAAGCGCTACGGCCCCATCCTTGTCGAGTCGCGCCTCGCGGAGGGCAGGAGGTGCCCCAAGTGCGGGGCGGAGGTGCCAGTGAGAGGGCCTGTTGTTGCCAAGAAGCCGCGCTGGTGGTAGTCAAAGGGAGTAGCTCACGAGCACGGGGTCCTGGAGGATCCTGTACTCCACGCGCAGCCTCTCGAGGTACTCGAAGATCCTCCGGAGTACTCCCAGGAGCTCGCCGCCCCCCACCCCTGGAACGCCCGCGGCGATCGCCAGAACCCTCCGGGTCCCGGGGCGCACCGCGGTCAGCCTGGAGTCCCTGTGAGGGTACACGTGCACCACAACCCCCTCCGAGAGCAGCACGGGAATGCCGGGCGGCAGGAGCTCCTCCTCACCGCCTATGGGGAGGAAGCGCTCTCCTCCCCTGCTCACCGTCAGGACGGCGTCCCCCGGCAGCGCGTCCGCGTCGTAGAGCCCCACGGGCACGAGGGTTTCCGCGCTGGCAAGGTTCCCGGCATCGACAACAGGGTGTATCTGCGGTAGACCTCTTCCCAGGAGCACCCTCCTCGCGAGGGCCTCGCCGGAGGGCCGTGTCTTCGTGGGGTCAATGCCTATTCTCCAGTAGAAGTCTCTGTAGGCCCTGGCGACAGGGTCGTTTCTCAGCGCGTCCGCGGACCCAACCCTCGCGGCCAGCCTTCCCCGGACGGCCTCCACGAGCCTCTCGAACTCGCCCTTATCCACCTCCGCGAGCCCCTCCACGGAGAAGCAGGAGACGCCGATGACTATGCCGAGATGCGCGGCCTGGGCGGAGACCGAGACCTTCTTCCCTGGGCAGCCCGCGGCCGGGGCTGGGGGCGTGCTCACCTTGGCCTCACCCCGAGCCTCTCGGCCAGCTCCTCGAGCTTCCTCAGGTACTCCTTCTTGAAGCCCAGGAAGATGCCCCCTCCTTGCCGCCCATGTAGACGACGCTCCTGGAGGGTCCCAGGGCCTCAGCCAGCTCTCTGCACTCTATTTCAAGCCTGCAGCGCCTCGGCCCCCACAGGGTCACGGTGAGCCTGCTGCCCGCGCATATCAGAGTCGCGTAGCTGTGCTCGCCCGGCGCCAGCACTCTGTTCAGCTCCTCTGTCTCGACGTCCACGTGGGTTACGCGGGCCAGCGAGTAGCCCTTCACGTGGAGGTAGACGTCGCAGGGCAGGGGTCTTCGCGGCCCCCCGGAGGCTAGGAAGACCGCCGCCCTCAGCGGGATCTTCCCCTCACCTGGCCCAGTCATGCTGGACACCGCTCGAGTACGTGTATGGCCCCTCGACTGCGCCCTTGAGGAGGGTGCTTGTCTCCTCGCCGAGCACCCTCTCGAGCACCCTCACGACGTTCTCAAGGGTGGGGTTCCTCCGGGCTCTCGCCACGACCTTCTTCAGCTCGGGGTGCTCGTCGATCAGCATGCGCGCCATCTCCTCGAAGACCTTCCTGCCCTCCGAGTTCAGCACCCCCCTCGAGAAGTAGACCAGGTAGCCCTCGGCGAGCTTGCGGGCAAGCCTCACAACGTCTGGGCCGAACTCGTGCATCAGCCTCCTTAAGGTCGCCGCTTGGGCCTGGATAAGCCTTTCTAGTCGACCTTGTTCGGCTTTTCAGGCCCCACGCGCCTCGCCGTGACAGAGTCTATGCTCCTGACGGCGCAGCCGAACTCCTCCAGTTTCTCCAGCAGGAGTTTCAAGTCCAGGTCGTTGCCCTCCACGGTCATCTTCACGGTCTCCGTCCCGACGTCCACCTCAACTATGTCTGCGGACACCTGCCTCGCTCCAGCCTCCTCACATACCGCCTTCACGAGGTCCGGGAGCCCCAGCTCCCTAGGCTTGAGCACGTCGAGCACAACCCTCGTCAGGGAGACCGGCATGAGCTACGCACCCCCCAGCAGGCTCACCGCTGCTGAGACCAGCGCCCCGGCGCCCGCCATGGCGGCTCCGTAAAGCAGCGGCCTACCCTCCGCGATCTTACCCAGGTAGTACCCCAGCGCGAAGAGTGCTAGAAGGCCCACCGCCGCGGACAGCGCTACAGCTGTGGGGAAGCTGACCAGCCCTGCGCTCGAAAGGATGATAGGTGCAGCTACCACCAGGGCACCTGCGGCAGGAGCCAGGGCGTCTACAAGAGCCGCTGCGATAGCAGCTACGCGGAGCGCTCTGCCGAGGATTGTTGGCGTGAGGTCCTTGAGCATGGCCCTCTCCAGCTCCTCCAGCTCCCTCGCCCTCTCCGCGAACTCCGTGAGCAGCGCGCCCGTGAAGCCCGAGACGCCCATAGCTATGCTGGCTGCCACGCCCGCCCCCCACAGCGGTTCCAGGGTTGCTGCCGCCTGAGAAGAAGTAGCCCAGGATGAACCCCAGCATCGTCATCACACCGTCGAAGCAGTTCATGACGAAGTACCTTCTCGCTACGCTGGGGAAGTCCGTCGAGGCCAGGATCCCAAAAACCTCGCCGAGCCCGCTGCTCAGCCTGCGAGCACCAGCTGCTCGAGAGGCTTGATTATTCATATAACAATATGCTGCATCCCTAGCCGAGGCTTAAATCTTTTCACGCGCGGACGGCCACGTCCAGCTCCTTCGGCGGGTACTCGCTCGGGGACATCGTCGAGAGGAGCCTCACAATGTTGTTCCTGAGCCCGACCACCAGCTTGAGGATGCGGGAGAGTGTCTGCCGCTCCACCTCCCCGCTCGGGTAGACGAGCTTCACCACCCCCGAGGCGAGCCTGCGGACAGCCTTCTCGTCCCTGATGGTGTAGTGCCCGAGCAGCTCCACGTGCTCCTCGATCAGGGAGCTGAACGCCTCTCCTCGGAGCCTGTGGAGGACCTCGGCGAGGTAGTCGGACGCCAGCCCGTAGCCGGACGCTAGGTGCCTGTCGCTGGACAGGATCTTCGGGAGCTTCCAGCCCGGGATGAATCCGTGGATTCTGTCTAGGAACGCTGTGTCGCGCATGAAGCTGGGCAGGTAGTCCAAAGCGGCCGCCTCGCGGTCCACAGCCTCAAGGTCTATGTTGCCCACGAATACCAGAGAGCACGTGCTGTGAGCCCGCTTCAGCGCGCCCCTCTCGAAGAACCCATCCACCATGTAGTCTTTGAGCTTCGACACTATCTCGTCCGAGTTCGAGAACTTCACGCGGCTTATCTCGTCGAACACGACTACGTCGTTTACAGCCAGGTCGCCCGGTATCGAGAGCCTAGCATCGAAGAAGAGCCTCGCAGGCGTGACAACCCCTCCAGCGTATATCCTGGAGTAGTACGTCAGGTTCCTGTAGATGAAGGTCTTACCGGTCGCCCTCGGCCCCAGCTCGAGGATGTTCACGTTGGGCTCCGCCAGCGGGATGAGCCTGGCGAGGAGGAGCAGCTTCTGCTCGAAAGTGTAGGCCGAGGGGTTCAAGCCCACGCTTGTGACGAGGAAATCCACCCACTCCTCCGTGGTGAACTCGCTCCTCGCCTCTGCGAAGAACTTCGCGTCCACCAGGTCGCTCTGGAAGGGCTCGAAGTCCACGAGCTCCACGGGGGTGATGGACCTGCGCCCCACCTTCTCGCCGGCCGAGCTGCCCGGAACGTACCTCAGGAGGCCCAGGCCCCAGAGACCCGAGAATATCCTCTCGTAGCTCCTGGGGATGCTCTCCGGAACCAGGGCGTCGTTGATCTGCAGCGAGGGTATCTGCAGCAGGTACATGTTCCTCCTCAGGTCCACCCGCACCCGGAACTCGTCCAGGATCTTCAGCTCTCCCCTCTCCTTGAGCACCCCCAGGAAGCGCTCGCGCTCACCCGGCTCCGGGTGGTGCTCGGCGATGAGCCTGGCGACCTCCTCGACGCAGGAAGGGCTCTCGTCGCGGCATCGGCTCGTCAGAAGGTACTCCGAGATGAAGGCGGGGACGCGGGAGATAGAGCTCATCCTCGCCAGCTTCTTGTTCACAGCGACCTCTCCGAAGACTCTGCGCACCTTGGAGTCCAGGGGCGAGCTCAAGGAGACCACCTAGAGCAGCCTATCTATCCTATTTGTCCTTATCCTCCTGCCAGCCCTCGCTGCCAGGAGCTCTGGCGCGCTAGTGCCGAGCGCCAACGAGATGTCCAGTGCCAGCGCGTAAGCCTTCTCGATGAGCGGGTAGAGACTGAGCTTGGGCCTTCTAAACTCGATGTCCAGCTTAACCACGCTGCTGCTGAGCCTCACCTGTACGTTGTCGATAGAGCCCGCCTCCAGCGCTCTCTTGAGCTCCAGCAGCTCCCTATGCGTCTCCGCCGAGCTCTCTCCCTCCGGGGCTCTCTCATGGAGCTCCAGGCCGCCCTTCCTGGAGGTGGCTGCCGGACGGGAGGCGGCGAGCCAGGAGCCTAGGTCGAAGTCCTGCCTCACACCCTTGATAACGAACTCGCCGCACTCTGTGAACAGCACTAGGTCGTAGGTCTTGGAGAGCGCGGAGAGCAGGGAGCTTCTCACGCTCACACTCCTCACGCCATCCAGCTTCACGGTCTCCTTTCTCTCCCGGAGCCCGAGGTCATCCAATGGAATTCTCCGGATTCTCACCTCGCCGGGCGCGAAGACGTAGCGTGTCCACCTGGCCTCCAGCCAGGCTACCAGGAGGTACACGAGCCCCAGCAGAGTGCACGCAGAGGCGACCCTCATGCCCGCGTCTGGGGCGAGCACCACCCAGGGCGCTAGGGCGTAGGGGAGCGCTACCAGGAGCCGCTGCAGCCTGGAGAGCCTCCCGAAGGCGAGAGCCGTCAGGGAAGCCGGAAGCAGCGGGGCTAAGAGGGGTGCTGCCGCCTGAGGGGGTACGAGGGAGGCTGCCAGCATAGCTAGCGCGAAGAGCAGCCTCTCGGGGTACGACAGCAGGGAGGGTGACACCGCGCTACCTCCGCGCATCCCTAGAGCCTGGCGGTGAACGCTAAAAAGACTGCCGGGCCCCAGCTACGTGAGCACCTCTCCCGAACCCCTGGCATCGAACCCTAGCGCGCGCAGCTCATCCCTGCAATCCTCGCTGCACAGGTACTCTATGAAGAGCGAGACCGGGGCGGACTTCATCCTGTCAAGACTCACCAGGAAGTCGTACTGCTCCTCCTGCAGCGGGATGAACTCCAAGCCATAGCGCGCAGCCGCCCACTCGAGGGCAACCCCGACGTCAGCCTTCCCAGTGGCCACCGCGTAGGCCACAGCCGCGTGAGAGTGGAACTCCCACTCGTAACCCTTCACCGAGGCGAAAACCTTTCTCGGGGCGAGCCCCTCCTCCCTGGCAAGTCTCCTAAGCATGCTGTCCACGAAGCTCCTCGTACCGCTCCCCCTGTTCCTGTTCGCGAAGACCACGTCGGGGCGCAGCAGGTCGCGGAAGCTCCGGATAGACTTGGGGTTGCCGGGCTTCACCAAGAAGCCGATCCTGCGGCGGTACCCCCTGACGAGCGCCACCTTACCCCTAAGGCGTGGGTCCTCCAGGAGGAAGCTGTTATAGCCTCTCCCTGATGGATCTAGGAGATGCACCCCGGCTACGTCGCAGTAGCCCTCGAGCAGAAGCTCGATGCCGTTCCACGAGCCCACAGCTGCGCACTCGACGCCTAGCTCCCTGCTCCAGAGCCTGTCTGCGATTAGCCTCACGCCGGGACAGTCGCTGCCGGCTATCCTCAGGTCGGGCTCGAGGAGCTTGCTCAGCATGGCTGCCTTCCTGCTCATGAACTCCAGCCTGGCGAGGACTAGGTTCCCCTCTGGCGTCAGGAAGCTCCGTCCCCCGCCGTAGCCACCGGCGACCCGCTCCGCGAGCTTCACCCCGAGCGCCCGCTCAATGCTGCTCAACTTCCTCCAGGCTCTAGCGTACGCCAGCCCCCCTCGCTCGGAAGCACCCCTAAGAGAGCCCACCTCCTCCAGCCACTTGAGAACAGCCAGCACCTCCTCGTCCAGGACCACCCCGCTGGCGAGAATCATGAATGACAGCTTGCTCTCAGCCGAGGCCAGGACCCTGGCAACCTCCAGCATGAGGTGCCCGCGGGAGCCAGCCACGATCCCTGCTAGTGGGCCCGGCAGATATTTCCTGCCCTCAGGCAAAGAGCCTTGAA
>Ga0080008_137426_pt1 | contig 36091 bp, 34 predicted proteins | sample ConCONMetagenome_FD_69211 | JGI IMG/M metagenome (GOLD analysis project Ga0080008, IMG submission 69211) | Hot spring microbial streamer communities from Conch Spring, Yellowstone National Park, USA - CON_C (SPADES assembly) (version 2) | ecosystem: Environmental > Aquatic > Thermal springs > Hot...
TACTACTACTGGGGCTCGTAGCTGGGTGGTATATACTTACGATCATGGGCTATATTACGGCGCTAGCCCTACTCTCAAGAGACTACAATACAATCAATATAGTGAGCAACTCCATATCGTTCATAATAACGTTCATGGCCCCAGTCTACTACCCCCTAGAGCTCTTCCCAGAGCAATTAAGGATACTAGCTTACCTAATCCCAACAACGCACATAGCGAACATCATTGGGGAAGCATGCAATATAGAGTACGGGGTGCCCCTAACCATAACATACGTATACCTGCTAGTAATAGCATTCCTGCTCACAATAATCGCAGCAAAATCACTAAAACTCAAAGACATATACTAAAGCTTAAGATCTATGAGAGGACGTGATAGGTTTCAAAAAACCTAGAGCTACCAGGATGCCCTAAGGGGTTAGAAGAGGGTGTTAATGTAACATACAGGCTACGGGGGTGTACACTATAGGTAAGTGGGGCTCCACGAGCTAGTGGAAACCCTCTAAGAAGGCTTCACAAGGGTAATCCTTAAACCCGGCGAGTCCAAGGCCTTTAACGTGAAAGCGGTAACCACGGGTGACAGCCGGGCTCTAGCCATGCTAATAGCCAGTGTTGACGGCAAACTATACATGGTAGGAGTTTACAGGCTATCTCGCTGAATAGCTAACATTAGCTACAGCTCTCCTAGAGGTGCTAGCTACCGCTAGTAGTGTGTTCACGCTTCCTCCAATCTATGCTTAATCTCAGCACTTCTACCAGCTCGTCCTCGTTTACACCCGCGGTCTTAGCTATTCTCGTTAGCCTACCCAGCGTTCTAGGGTGTGTATCACATAGGTTTACGAGCTTCCATACCATGTCATCCCTTGGTTTCACAGCCTCACCTGTTTCCACTGCTATCTCAGCTAGAGCTCTTAGATAGACTTTCCATCCTTCGTCTTGAAATCCAGAGGGATCCGGCTATTGGTATTGATGTTCCTAGAGCTAGGATCGCTATTGCTAGCGCTACTGCTAGGATTGATTGCTGTGTTTTAAGCATATCAATAGTATTGTGCTTACCGTGGTTGGAGATGCGATCCAGAGGGCTATTACCGCCGCTATCTGAGGATGTGGACAACCTCATGGGCTATTACGTACTCAAGCTCCCCGTCATCTAGGATCTCAAGTAGCCTACTGCCACCAGCCTATCACCGAAGATACCTTTAATAGCTGCTATCGGTTTAGAGCCCCTAACAACATCTATCCTTCTAAACCCTCCATGCCCTAGACTGCTTAGAACCCTCGCTACAACCTTTAATAGCCTCTCATCAGGCTTAACCTTAGGGGTTATCGCATCGAAGAGAAGCGTTAAACCCCCCGCTAGACTCGATAACGGTAAAAGAGTAACCTTGGGAAAACCTCACCAATTACCCTCTCCGAGGAGCCCGGGTTAACACCGTTAAACACAGCGTAAACATAGACATGCGAACCCTCAAAGAACACGGAGGGAGTGGTACCAGTCATCCCCCTCCACCGCTAAAACCCCGCTAAGAAGGCCACAGGTAAGACCAGATAGACAACCGGTATGGATAGCGAAGCCTTTAAACCCAACCCGGTAGTAGCATGGGATCCAGCTAAACTACCCCGGTCTTACAAGTGAACGGTACACTAGATTAAACCATAGAATTTAAAGTCACAAGCTAATACATACACTGAGAGATATGAGATGTTAGCTCTAACCAGAATAATACTTGTAAAGGCAGGGGTTCAAGAGGTAGAGAAGCTCCAGCCATATGGTGTAGGCGTAGTTAGCGTGAAGACCCCTAGAATAGTATTACCTTGAACAACAGTTAACCCCACAATGTACAGCCTAGGTAGTACCACTCCTAGAGCACACCTACAACTCTGGCACCATTTAGGAGGCTAGAGAGCTCCGCTTCGACGGAGAGCTTCAACGGAGCGTAACACTAGATCCAACATGCATCATCTAAACTGAAACCAGGTAATACCGTAACCGTGAACGTGTAACGAAGTTGAGGCGGTAGAGCTGGATAGTAGGCGGGATCCCGGACATCAGCTATAGGTTAGGGTGTTACTAGAACCCTTAACACAAGACCCCCCTAAAGCCCCCGTAATACCATGGATGGGGTTTAGGTAGGAGTACGGGGTTTGAGAGCAAGCTAGAATAGTGTATCCTAAAAGAACCCCTCCATCGCGGTACTACGTTGAAAGGGACATAGACAGCCTACTATGACGGCCTCGGAGGAGGGGGTGACGGCCGAGACTCCCTTCAAAAGGAGTAGGCTTCCCAGGAGGGGAGAGCTTTAGCCCGCCATCTCACCCATTGTCCCTCAAGGGGAGTTTAAGGGTTACCGCTATGGGGGTTTTAGCTTTACGAGCGTGCCATCAGCCTATGGGGGCTCATGGGGGTCTGGGTGGTTGAGTTAACTGGCGGTTAACTCAACCAAAGCCCATCAACTGGTTTAGGTTAAGTAGAGTTTAACCCGGACCCGGTTTAAAACGGGGTTAAACATACATGGAGTCATGTAAGCTGAAGGCGTCCATGTTACTCTAAGAGTAGTTGATAGCCTGATCACGCCTATTACGCTCGGATTTAAACCCTATGTCAGTATATCCCTAGATATGGGGAGCTTCTCTTGCCCAGCGTTAGCGGGGACAGCAGTGTTAGAGAGTTGAAGGAGCTCATAGAAAGGGTTACCCTGAGCTTAACTAGGTACACGATAATCGAGCCTAACATCGGCCCCTTAAGGTTTGTTGATAGGGTGCGTGAGGCCAAGGCGATCTTGGATGAGAGTGAGAAGGCAGTCCTAAACGGTATGATAACGGTACTCTACGGCCCAAAGGGTTGCGGTAAGACAAGCCTATTCAAAGCGTTACACGATATAGTAACCTCGATGCAGGATGCCGACATAGACGTGGTAATCGTAGGTAGCGAGAGGGAAGCCTGGAGGGCAGAGAAACTATACGCACCCAAGTCCCTAGGTGAGATCTTAAAGGAGGTTAAGGGGATACTAGGCTTCGATATAACATCAACAGGGGAGGTAAAGAGCACCTTAGCAATCGACGCTACTAAGATCATAAGCCTGATGGTAGGCTACATAGCACGAATGCTTAGGAGCAAGAGGAAGATAGTAATAGTATTGGATGAGGTTAAAGCTGATAGCAGTGAGAGGCTAGCGGAGTTCCGAGGGTGGCTTGAGGGGTTCGCAAACACACTAAAATGGGATACAGGGAAATACTGGGTGGAGAAGGGGGGAAGCATATCAGTAGTAGCACTAACAAGCGATGCTCTGGTATCAGAGATCAGGTACAAGGTTGGCTCTAAGGTGAACTGGGCCCTAATGTGGAACCTACCATACAACGCCATGGTGGAGCTAGCAGAGCAACTGAGTCTAAGCATAGACCCAGAGTTACTATGGAGGCTAACAGGGGGCAACCCCAGAGCTCTAGTTGGTATAAAAGTAGCAGGGTTGAAGGGATGGATCGACTTAGACGTCCTGGGTAGGGTATGGAGGGTTATTAAGGAAGCTGGTGTCACAGCGAGAGCCAGCATCTGGGATGAGCTTAAGGTCGTGACGGATAGCATAGATGATGGTGGAGCTGGACTCCTGAACATCATGGAGAAGCATAATATAGCCGTATTCATAGGAGGCTCCACGAAGATCTCGGATATTCCTAAAGAGGAGTGGGTGGGTAGGTACTATGCATACCAGATCCCAGCATACTACTACGCTCTAAAAGCCATGGTGGCTCGGAGGAGCCTCCACGTAACCCCAGACGATATACTTTCAATTTCATGATATGCGAGCCTAGCAAGCTAAAGTGCTATGCGCTATTCGAGATATGAGGTTAATGGGACTCCCATAAGGCCGGGTTACCTAAACCCCATGTCTAAAGACGTCTAGAGGGTTGCTAGTACCTCTCCTCTATCCACTCCCCCTTTAACCCATACTCGTCGAGTGCTTTGTGGAATAGCTTTTCAGCCTGGTAGTCCCAGTTTCTAACGTCCACCTCGAATCCCAGCGTCTCCTCTATATACCTCATGTTATCACCTCTAGGATGCAGACTTTCACCATAGACTACCTCTACTCCTGCTTCTGCTAGGGCTTTCGCTATCTCAAGTAGGTCCCTGTAGACGTCTGGGTTGTACTTGTTTGGTGGGAATACTGGTGATATGGAGGCCCCCGTTCTTATGCCCCTGGATCTCGCCTCTCCTAGCACCTTGATTCTAACGTGTGGTGGTGGAACCCTAGGCTCTATTAGTTTTGAGAGGAGGGTGTTCATAGTTGCTATGGACATGTGTAGCCTCACATTACCGCTGTGTCTCGCCAGTAGGTCTAGATCTCTTGCTACGAGGACGCTCCTCGTGTGGACTATGACTTTAACCCCTGCTGGTAGAGCTCTCTCCAGTATCCTCCTAGCCCATACTGCTAGCTGTGGTAGGTAGGGGTCGTGCATGCTGCTCATGAAGACCTCTACCCCAGCCCACCTATGCCATTTGGTCCCAGCTATAGCCTCCCCTAGGTTGACTGGGGTGGCGAAGTAGTAACCCCACCTCTCCTCGACGAGCTCCTCCAGCCCCCTTCTGGGGAAGGCTTTATTGTAGTAGTCTGCGTAGCAGAATATACATCCATGTGTACAGCCTACAGCGAAGTTTACAGCCCACCCTGTTATCCCACTCCTCTTGATGAGCGGGGGCTTAACCCTATAGCATCCAACCTTCACCCCAGCTGGCACGCTAGGGTTTGGGCATGTAATGGCTCTTAGCTCCGGAGATGGCCTTAAGCTACTGGTTGTTATAGTGAGACACCCCCGTTGTACTCTGTACCACTTGGAGGTTTAAGGGTTGCACTATATGTCCCCATGTTCGACTAGTAGTCTTACGATATCCGGGTCCTTTAGGGCATGCCCTGTTGCCACTAGTACCACCGTCTCCCCTCTATCCGCTAGGCCCTCCTCTAACGCCTTCAGGTAGCCTGCTAATGATGCTGCGCTCGAAGGCTCCACTCCCAGCCCTTCGAGCCTTGCTAGCATCTTAATAGCCTCTAGTATCTCCTCATCTGACACTGTTAGGAGGGCTCCCCTGGACTCCTCTACTGCTTTAAGAGCTTTAACCCAGTTTACAGGCCTTCCAATCCTTATGGCTGAGGCTATAGTTCTAGGCTCCTCTACAACCTGGAGCTCCCTGGATCCAGTTGACCAGGTTTTAGCTAGGGGTGCTGCCCCGGTAGCCTGAACCCCTATCATCCTAGGGGTTCCGCTTATAACGCCTAGATCTCTAAGCTCCCTAAACCCCTTCCATATAGCTGATATGTTCCCAGCGTTCCCCACCGGGACTACCACGACGTCTGGGGTGTTGCCTAGCTCGTCTACAAGCTCGAAAGCCAACGTCTTCTGCCCCTCAAGCCTCCATGGGTTTACGGAGTTGAGTGGGTAGAGTTTGCTATAGCTCCTCTCCACGTACTCCTCTAACACGAGCTCTAAAGCGTCGTCGAAGAACCCATCGACCTCTACAACCTCAGCTCCATGTAGTAGTGCCTGGGCAAGCTTACCCCTAGCAACACCACCCCTAGGTAGGTAGACTAGACACCTAAGCCCAGCTCTGGCAGCGTAGGCTGCAGCTGAGGCAGCAGTATTCCCAGTACTAGCTACGACCACACCCTCAACCCCAAGACCTTTAGCTATAGTAACCCCCACCGTCATACCCCTATCCTTGAAGCTCCCCGTGGGGTTTGAGCCCTCGAATTTAACGAAGACATGGGGGCCAGCGGCCCTAACGACCTTAACCAGTGGTGTCCCACCTTCACCTAGGCTGATGGGATTAACCCACTCAGCCAAAGGGAGGAGCTCCCTATACCTCCAAACACCAAACCTCCTAGCCCTAACCCTCCCCCACTCAAACCCGCTATCAACTGGTGTAACAACCTCTAGGAGGCCACCGCAAGACCTGCAGGTGAAGAGCCTCGGGTTAGGTGGGTAGAGGGATCCACAGGTGACACATCTCAGTCGAACACCCTCCCTAAACAAGCTCATGTTTCCAAACCGGACACCAGTAGGGTTATAGTGCAATCAAGCCTTAAAAGGGGTGGCTGTGAACCCTCACTCTAGCTTAAATAGGCTAGGTTGTCTAGAACACCTTTGGGCCCTACGGTATGCTGTTGGAGCTCTCCAACATTACAATAGTGAAGGGTGGCTTGAAGCTCGTAAGCAATCTTAGCCTAACGGTTACAGGTGGCTCCATAGTCTGCATTAGGGGTAGGAATGGTGTTGGTAAGACTAGCCTTCTCAGAGTTGCAGGTTTCATTGAGAGACCCTATGGTGGCACGGTTAGGTTCATGGGCTTGGATGTGTGGAGTTTAGATGAATCACGCAGGTCTAGGGTTAGGCTTGAAAACGTAGGCTACGTCCCGCAGTTCTCGGGGCTCATAGAGGAGTTGAATGGCTTGGAGAACGTGGAGCTCCCCCTAGCACTACTAGGCTACGATGGTAAGGCTAGGAGGACTGCTGCCCTTGAGGCTCTAAAGCTCCTAGGGGTTGACCATGTTGCGTACAAGAGACCCTATGAGATGAGCGGGGGTGAGAGGATGAAGGTTGCGATTGCTAGAGCTCTAGCTAAGAAACCAAAGCTAATGCTATTAGACGAGCCCACAGCAAGCCTAGATCCAGAGTCGAGCACCAAGCTGTACAACGTGCTAGAGAAACTGAGACTTCAAGGAGTTGGGATCGTCGTTACAACAACGGATGCAAGAGAGCCCCTACCATGCACGGAGGACTACACGCTATCCGGGAGTCTGGCGTTAACCATAGTAGGCTAACCAAAGCATAGTGCGTCAGCGTGTAGGTAGCATGCGGGATGTTGATGGTTAAGTATCTTAAGTATATACACCCCTTAAAGCCCCTATTTAAGAGCTAGCTACCTGCGGCGATCTAGGCGTGTTAAGACCTGCACTACTGTTAACTATTCTAATAAGCCCACTACTAGGGGTTCTCATAGCAAGTGGTGGAAACCCCGTTGTAACCATAGCAGTAGACCTCTACCACGCCCCCTACTCTAACGGCCTCGACGCGCTCATTGAAAGCTGTCCTGGCTGTCGGTGGATCCTTGTAGTGTATGCTTATGATCCGGGGGCGCGGGCTCTGGGGGATAGGTATAGGGGTATGGGTTACAATGTTGAAGTAAGGCAAGGGGGCTTCGGGGAGGGGGTTCTTGACTGTGTTGATATGCTGGTAATAGGGGCTTTACACGGAGATAGAGCTAGGGGTTTTGAGGACTGGGAGCTTGAGAGCCTAACCAGGTGGTGGGCTTCTGGGGAGAGAAGGGTTATCTGGATAGCATCTGTAGGTGATTTCATCGTAGAATACCCTAGGATAACGAGCCTAGGGCCCACATGCATAGTATCCAATAATCCTCCAGCTAGAGCTTTTGGATGGCACTCCCAGTTCAACGCTAACAGGTTACTAGAGGCACTAGGCTCCCGTATCAGAGTTGACATGGCCTCCATATCATCTCCGTGGAGCCCAGTTGAGGGTTTCATTGTGGGTGGAGCTCTAGGGCTGAAGGAGGGTAAGGTGATACTACCCATGGCGGCCCCACTCTACGTGGTACAAGGTAATACAACTGTAAACCCGTTTAACACAAGCTTAGAGGGTATAAGCGTAGTGGTCTACGCTGAATCCACGATATCAAACTATGATAACCCACGTGAAGTGAGGGATCTTAGTAAAGATCCTGTTTTCTACGAGAAAGGGGCTAAGGGCTCGTACCCTGTCATGGTAGTCGAGAGGCTGGAAGGCAGGATGGTTGTAGTGTCAGGCGATACAATGGTAGGAGGCTTTATTGGAGCTTATGCCTCGGGGTGCCATCTTAACGTCATCCAGGCCGGGCTCTACAGCCCGTACTGGGAGTGGCCGGCTTCGACGGGGGAGGTTAGAAAGGAGAATTATGAGGGTCCAGCGCTAGTAAAAGCCACCATAGCCCACGCTGTTAGATTCATAGCGGGGGAGCGGGCGGAGGAGCTCCTAGCCAGGAAGCCTAGGACAGAGACTACAACAGAGCACACCATGTATACTACGGGATACCCAGAGTCTTGGTATGTAACACAGGCCCCTGAAACCGGCTATTACGTAGAGGGTGAGAGGCTAACAGAGCTCCTTACGAGACTAGCTTTAGTTTTCATTGTAACCTTCGTAATAGTGCTATGCCTGCTCCGCCTTCTGAGAAGAGCTTAGAGGCCCCCGGAACCAGCATGTATATACTCCTGCTTTAAGCCTCCCTTAAACCCCCTCTTGGCGTGGGCTTCAGGCCTTGGATTCGCATGATTTGCTGAAGGCTTTTATGAGGGAGGCTGCACAGCAGGTTTACGTTGTGACGGCTAGGTGGGGTGGTAGGTATTCGGCTTTCACAGCTTCTGCTACTAGTATTAGCCTTAAACCACCTCTCATCATGGTCTCTGTGGATAGGAGCTCTCTAAGTCACGATCCTCTGGTTAACTCTGAGTACTTCGCTGTGACATTGCTTAGCTTTGATGATGTCGAGCTAGCTAAGGTTATGGCCGAGCGTGTGGATCCTAGGGTTAAGCTTGAGAAGGTTGGTTTTACCGACGAGTTTGAGGCTCCTCTGCTTACCATAGCTAGACCCTATATTCTGCTTAGGAGGTATGCTGTCTACGATGGTGGTGATCATAGTATAGTGTTGGGCGAGGTCGTTGGAGGCAGTGTCAGCGGTGTACAGTGCCCTCTACTCTATAGGAGGAGGTCGTACACAACCATTGCAGGGTGCCAGAGCTAAGGGTTCCTTAACACTATGAATGCACTGTTAGCCTCTCTCCTCGCTAGCTCGTACACGTACTTTTCTGGATTCCACCTAGCCCATATAACCTCTACTATCTCCAGACCAGCTCTCTCTATGGCTTTGAATAAAGACTCCTTCGTGTACACAGGGTACCCTGTATCCTCCACCCCCACCACTCTACCACCCTCATCTACAACCTCCACCCTATACCTATAGTATGCTCCCCCCTCTATCGGTTTAACATCCTCCCACCTCATGAGAGCCTTGTATGTTCTACCACGAGCTCTAACGCTAACCTCCCTAGGCTCATTGTATGTTGTGAAGTTATAGTCGAAGACGAGGACCCCATCTCTCTTAACATTAGAGGCCATGTTGGGTAGAGCTCTAACAATGCCATCCAAATCCATTACAATGAGGAGCCCCATAGCGTAAGCCCCCTCAAACTCCCCCAGTCTACCACCCTTAAGCACATCGTATGAAGCGAAGGGAAGTCTCCTGGCAACACCAAACCTCCAATCTACAACATCAGTTAGTAGAACATCGAAGCCAAGCCTTGAAAGGAGGTATCCATGCCTACCAATACCACAACCAAACTCAACAAGCCTCCTAGCATTAAACCTCTCAAAGAAACCCCTCAGAACACCAACCTCCCTCCTAACCCTCCTCCAACTAACATAGATCCTAGCGTAAAGCCACGGGGGAATACGCGTCTCCCAAATTTTAAACCACCAATAGTAATATGTAGCAAAGCGGAGTCGGTATATAAATGTTTCTAAAACAAGGAAAGGGCTGGGAGCAACCTGAATTTAACATTGGAGATTAAGGGGGTCTCGACGTCTTCAAGATAGCCATTCTATGGTTTAAAGATATGGGGGAAAGGGTAGAACCCTCCCCCCATGTGCTATACTGGTAGTTGGCTTCTATCAGCGTAGTGGATTGTGTAGTATTTTGGTTTAAGAGCCTCCTTTATCACGTTAAAGGCCTTCCAGGGGTCTGTGTGAGAGCCGCATGTGTATACATCTAGGGTTGCGTAGTCATACTCTAGCCACGTGTGTACAGCTATATGGCTTTCTAGAACCAAGGCTAGCACGGAAACCCCTCCCTTCCTACCCTGGAATTTCCAGGAATGTATGTCATGTAATGTTGCTCCAGACTCTCTTACAGCTCTTAGGACCACCGTTCTCAGAAGCTCCTCGTTGCTTGCTACATCTCTATCTATACCGTAAAAGCTTCCATAGACATGCTTACCTACTATAGCATCCTTCTGGAGCCTACTTTGCTCGCCCTCCTCCACCATCCCAGAGATCAAGCCCTCTCTTCAACTCGTTTTATGCTAGGAGTGGTTTATAAGCTTTACTGCCTTTAAGACGGGGGGTTATCTTAATTAACTCCAATAACCTCGGTACTCCCGGTTGACTATTTATCAAAGTACGTTAACACAGACTACCTAGCCTTGGAAAGACGGGTTCACTTGGTTTTTAATTAAATGCATAGTATTGATTCAACCTCTTCCACCCCATCAACCGAGTGCTTTAGAGTTCTCGTGCCCACCCCTCTTACTACCATGAGTTTAACTGCTATTCCGCCTTCCTCCTCGCATATGTTAGCATCCACCACCCTGCTATCTCTATGTGCTCTCACTACATGCTCTAGGCTTGGTGCTACAAGTTTCAACCTGGATGCTACCCTCTCTAGCACTTTAACCATGTATTTTAAGGCCTCTTCTTCTCCTGGGTCGGCTCTCCTCAGCTCTATAAGCTCTAATACTAGATCCTTGGTGTCCGCTCCTACTACCTCTAGGAGCTCCCCATCTGAGATTGGTATCTGCTTACCCTCTCTAGCAGCCTCGTATCTTATAAGGTGTCTTATTGAATGGTATGTGTGGTGAACGCTCCTCCTATACTCTCCATAGAAGTATGCTTGGAGAGCTAGGCCTAGGGCTGCTAGTGTCGAGCGTCTTAATACCTGTAACGTGTGATCTGTAATCCTTGGCTTAAGCCTAGCTACTACACTATCACCTCTCACATAGACTTGGATTGAGTATCTTAGCATGTGAATTAAAGTGCTACCCTCCTCTGCTAACCTCTCAATCTCATCTACAGAGTAGAGGGTGGCTTCAACTCTAACCTCGTAACCCCCTATCTCGTGGTAGAATCTTAGAGACCTCCTCCTAGGAGCCCCCTCTGTTACTACGAGCACATCTACATCGCTTAAACCTGGCACGAAATCACCGGGTCTAGCGGCCGAGCCGAATATGATAACCTCCCTCACATCACCGAAGTCTCCAAGCTCTACTGTAATCTTTAAAGCACGTGAAATGATATCAACAATCCCAGCTCTTACAGCCTCAGGGTTACCTCTAACCACTCCCACGTGGGGAAACCCCACATCACATTATTTGATTACATTAGAATAATAGCAAGAGGTTAGCCTTGATGAGCCCCCCTATGCCCTCTCCCTCTAAGCTCCTCTAGACAATGTTCAGCTACCTCAGCTAATATGTCTAGAGCTACCTTAACAGCATCAGGGTTACCTGGGGAGGCGAATGCAAGTGCTCCGCCCACCACGAAGCCCTCAGATCTACTCATAAGAGCTCTAGCCCCCACCCTAAGGTAACTCCTCCTCCTATGCTCCTCCCCAAGACCCGGAACCCTCTTAGAGGCTATAGACTCCAAAGCCTCAACGGTGACATCCCTAGGGCTAACCCCAGTACCCCCCGTGACGAGGACGACATCAGCTAGGTTGGAGGCCTCAAGAACGGCTGCCCTAATCTCGCCAACATCGTTAGGCACAACCCTAGAAAACACCACCTCAAACCTACCATCACTAGAAACAATAGGAGTTGCCTCGTCAGCCCTCAACCCCCTATACACAGAGTCGCTAGTAACAATCAAAGCAAGCCTAACCACAAACAACCACCTAGGGAAACCCTCTGGCTTAGTAAAGTGCACCCAAGGTATTAAATAACAACACGGTGAGAGAACCGTGCTCTCCCACTCTACCCTCCTAGCACGAACCCCAACCCCAAGTCAAGCCACTCTCTCACCCTCTCCCCTACCGTCCTCAAATCCTTTTCCATTCTTAGAAATAGTAGTGTTAACCTATGCTTCTTCGCCAAGGCTAGCATTGCGCAGTCTCCAAGGTTAACAGGGATTCTAAGCTTACAACGAAAATCTCGCCTTTCAAGGCGGAGATGGAGAGATTTAAGGCTGAATCATTGGCATTAGAAGGTTAAGAGGAGCCAAACCGCTCGGAGGAGGCACTTAAAGCCTCCCAGGGATGCGGAAAGGGGGTCATGAGATCAAGAGTCACACTCTCCACCTGACTCTCTAAACCTCTCATCTCTTGCTCTCCCCTCCTCTAATATCCTTAGAGCCGACGTCCTATCATAGTCCTTCACAGGGTTCTCTACAAGCCATAATAGGAGCTCGGGTCTCTTCCCGGGGAGCTTATCTACCATAGTTCTCAGCACCTCATCACAGTCAATCCTCCTTCCGAGCATGCTCTCCATGTAGACCATGAGTATTCGGGGTATTTAAAGATTTAACGGTGGAATTGTAACAGTCTAGGTTTCCTTTGAGTTTTCATGTGGGGTGTTTGGGTTTCACGTGTTTTAAGGGAGCTCCTGTTTGTTTTATAGTGGTTTTCTTGTTGTTGCTAGGGCTAGTAGTGTTGAGTATAGTGTTGCTGTTACCGGGTCTGTGTTGAATGTTACTGTGTCTAATTGTATTCCCTGTGTTCTCGCTAGTAGTAGTAGGTCTTTGTATGCATGCTCTTCTGTTGTTGTTAGGAGTCCTAGGATTTTTGCTCCTCTTGGGAGCTCTGCTACCGCTTCTAGTGGTAGTGGTTCGTGGCATCCTGTTGCTCTGCAGTAGTAGTAGGCTCCCGGTCTTGTTGATGGTGTGTAGGCTGCTATCTCGTATCTCGCCCCGCTCTCCACAGTGTCCTTGTAGGTTTCATGGATCCATTTTAGTGCATCTCTTAGGTTTGAGATCTCTCCTCTAACCCTCCCCTCCCTGAACCCCATTAGCTTCGGTGTCCACCTTAGAGATGCTATCGTCATTGTTAGTAGTGGGTGCTTCGACGCTATCCCCACCACCTCTACATCGTGCATCCTAACCCTCTCCTCGTAGGCTTCGTGGAGTGGTGGTGTTACAAGGGTTACCTTTACGTTTAGTAGTGCAGCTGTTATAACTGTGTTTAGAGCCCTTGTATCCTTTGGGTTTAATGTGAATAGCACCATTCTATCCTGGTCCTTGTATGGTAGTAGGTGTACTGATGCCTCTGTAGCTGATGCAATACGTGTTTTAAGCCCTGCGTGTAGCGTTGCAATGTATAGTGTGTAGGCTGGAGGCTCCGCTCCACGAGAGAATGCTATGAGTGTTCCCTCACCTACGTGGATTTGAGGGAGCTCCTCCGCCTCCCTTAAAGCCTCTAAGTAGTACCTCTCAACATCATACAATTGCATACTCTAGCGCCTTACAACAACTACACCTACCTGGATCCGGCTCCCCCTCTAGTAGTGGTATTAGCTCGTAGAGTAGCTCCCTAGCCCTAGCTACATTCTCAGCCATAACCCTGGATACTTCCTCAGCTGTTACAGGCCTCTCAGCCCACACATCGTAGTCTGTAACCATGGCTATCGTGGCGTAGCACAGCTGGGCTTCACACGCTAGGTTAACCTCCGGCACCAATGTCATACCTATGATATCAGCTTTAAACACATCCTTCCAAACCCTACTCTCAGCCCTCGTAGAGAACCTAGGCCCCTCTATGCAAACATAGGTTCCACGAGGGTGTATTGTATGGCCTAGCTTAGACCCAACCTCTAATATCTTGGATCTAAGGTCTTCGCAGAAGGGGTCCGCCATGCTAACATGCACGGTAGCAGGGCCGTCGTAGAAGGTGTAGAACCTCCTATTCTTAGTCATGTCTATGAACTGGTCTGGGACGACGAAGTCACCGGGCTTGTAATCCCACCTAAGGCTACCTACAGCTGAAACGCTAACAACCCATTTGACGCCTAGAGCTTTTAAGGCCCACATGTTAGCCCTATAGTTTATCATATGAGGCGGTATCCTATGACCCCTACCATGCCTAGGAAGGAATGCAACCCTCACACCCCTAACATCACCTACTATAATGTAGTCTGAGGGGCTACCATAAGGTGTATCAACCTTAACCTCAACAGGCTTCTCAACAATACCCGGGTCGTAGAGCCCCGAGCCACCAATTATGCCCACATGAGCTCTAACACCCTCAGGCCTAATAATAGGCTGTAGCAACCCCACACCACCGGTTCCACCCGTAAACGTCATAGCTTAAAACTTTAACTAGCTAGACTAGGATCTAAGGATATTGATGTAGGGGGCTCAAGGGAGGTTGAACTTCAAACAAGCTATAGTGCTCAGGAGGGATATAGATATGGGTAGGGGTAAAGCGGCTGCCCAAGCAGCCCATGCTAGCGTAGATGCCGTCCTATCCATAGTGAAGTCTAAGCGCGAAGACTGGGTTAGATGGCTTGATGAGTGGGTTGGAGGGGGTCAGATGAAGGTTGTACTCCGCGTTGACTCCGAGAAGGAGCTCCTGGAGATCTACGAGAACGCCTTAAAGCTCGGGCTACCAGCATCTATCATAAGGGATGCTGGTAGAACACAGCTCCCACCTGGGACTCTAACAGCTGTAGCTGTAGGGCCTGCCCCGGAGGATCTAGTTGATAGGGTGACGGGCCATCTCAAGCTGTACTAGCGTTGATATCAAAGCTTTAGAGCTCCTATGGGGTATCGAGGGTAGGCTTAGCAACCTAGAGGTTACCAGGGCTAGGGTTGAAGCACCCCACGGGTTTAGAATATTCGAGGTCCCCTCTAGGACGTGGTTTAGGAGGGGTGAGTGGCACTTATACCTTGTTAGGAAGGTTGGTGTAGCATCAACCATAGCATGTTGGAAGCTAGCTAGACACCTTGGGGCCCCTAGGTACTCTATTGCAGGCCTTAAGGATGCTAATGCGATAGCGTACCAGTACGTATCCCTAATCAGCCCAAGGGCTACCCCCGGCTACGTGGATTTAGGCGGTGTACGGGCATGGCATCTGGGGCCTGGGTCTATGATCAAACCTGGATCCCATGAGGGTAACATGTTCAGAGTTGAGGTTAAAGCCGGGGATCCAGAGCTACTATGCAGGAACATCAGGTCGCTGGATAGGATCCCAGCCTACTATGGGCCTCAGAGGTTTGGTGTTAGGAGGCCTTCAAGCCACCTATACGGCTTAGCTCTAGCTCTAAGGGAGCCTGGGAGGCTTATCAGAGAGTATACCTACAGGTACCCGTTAGAGGGGGATGTTAGGTTAAGCTACGAAGAGGAGTCCCTAGCTTTAGTCTCGAAGAGGAGGGATCCATGGGCTGTAATGGGGGGAGCTCCAGGCATAGCTCTTGAAGCACTACAAGCCTACATATTCAATAGAGCTCTTTCAGAGGCCATCAAGGGGGGCTATGTAGAGCGTGTTAGAGAGACTATCTTGAAGATCGGCTACTGCGGGTTAACAACAACAATCCCAGCTGTAAGATTACCATCAAAAGAACTAGCTTCAGCAACAACAACATGGGCCCGTCTTGTTAGAGGTGTAGCAGAGTTTGAAGGTGCAAGGTTGGAGATGCTAGGAGAGCTTAAACCAAGCCCTAGACCACTATACTTCCCCTTCAAACTAGGGAGTTGCGTTACAAGAGGGGATAAGGCTATAGTAACACTATGCCTACCCCCCGCAGCCTACGTAACGGTGCTCCTGAGGGAGGTAGCTGAAGTAGATTGGTGCTCCCTAGCATTCGAGGAGGAGGCGAGATAACAGTAAGGTATTTAAGGTAGACTCCAGCTAAGACATTTAACCTAGTAGAGAGGGTGCGGGGTGGTTGTATGAGCTCCCTAGCACCTCTACTAATCACCTTACTATTAGCAGCTCAGATCCTAACACCAGCTCTTTACAACGAGAACCACTATAGTGTACAACAAGCGGGTTTAGATTCTACCCTCCCCTATTCAACTAGCACCCTAGACCCTAGGCCTGGGCTGTCCGTGGCTGGTTTCTGGAGTTGGCAGGATTACCCGTATAGCGTTCCCCCCGTGGAGCCCGTGGTTGTAGAGCTTGTTAGAAACTACACTGTATCATGGTTCACCGCCCCGGAGAGCTTCATCGTACCGCTTGACTGGGGTGAGCTTGGATATAGCTTCTCAAGGATCCTACTGAGAGCTGATGTCTACCTTGTCAGCGTAGTCCCGGGCAGGCCTGCTGTACAGTACGATAGACCCTTCTGGGTCTACATTAACGGCATACCCGCACTCTTCGGCTCCACTGTTCAGAGGTTCAACCAGACTGTTACAGTCGATGTAACCCACCTCTACAACGTCATAGTAGGCAGGCCTGCCATCAACGTCACAGTAGCCTTGAGGAACTGGGCCGTACCAGCTCTAGGGCTAACCGGGGCTTTCAGCGTTTACCTCAAGCTACTACTATACCCAGGCCCTAAGCCTGAGGGGCTACCAGACGATGTAATACCCCTATTCGCCTACAGCTCTAGGACCGCGTGGCCGGGTGTATCGAATGTATGGCTTGATAGAGCTAACCCCATGGCATGGGAGGCCTTCGAGGTCCCCAGTGGTGTTAGTAGAGCCCTACTAATACTCTACACTGAGGGCTTCTCCTTCGACGAGTTCTGGTACTACAACATACCACCGGATAGGTTCATATGGATATACTCCGATGGGATCCCAGTGGTTGTAGCCCAACCACAGCCGTGGATCCATACTGGTGGCTTAAGCCCACTACTCTGGAGGCCTGTCCCAAACATTAAGACCCTGGGCTTCGAACCCCTAGTTATAGACGTTACAGGCCTCCTCCCACTACTCGTCGGAAAACACAATATAACGGTTACCGTGTCAAAACTCCAGAACTACTGGACCCTAGCAGGAGCTCTAGCCCTATACAGGGAGCCTAGGGCTACAGGCTACAACATGTTAAGCTACAGGGTCATAGCGCCCCCGGCATTTGAGGAGGAGAGGGTTGTAGGGACACTCCCAGGGGGAGCTAGGGTTTTCAACTACACGATAGACTCCATGAGAGGCGTATCAGCTACATCGATCATAGCCACGACTGGCGGTAGCTTCATAGCATCAACGTACATGAGGGTTGGTATAAGGGCTACACAGTTGTACGATGAAACAGGGGTTTGGTCCAACCTAACATTCAAACTAACATGGGATTATAGGAGTGATACAGCTCCAGAGGGTAGAGTGGGCGTGTTCAAACCCTACAGGTTCAGCCAGGAGTGGGTTAGAGATGTGAAGTACGGGTTCCTAGTGTTCCCAGAAGGTGATATATCAAAGGCTACAGTAGAAAACCCAGTACCAGCAAACTTCTCGCTAAGAGTAATGCTGGATAAGGAGATCCTAAGGATAACAGGGGATTACATGCTAACAGGCATAGAGAGATCCTACGAGGGATCAGTTAAAGCCTCAAGCGAGCTAGCTGGTAGGATGAACTTCATAAGCCCGACAGCCGGGATAATAACAATGCTAACAAAATCCCAGGGAGAGAATGTTAGAGAGGAGAAGGCTAGAGAGCTCAAGTACAGCCAGCTCTTCAAAACAAAGCTACTCCTATCAGACTTCTACAGGAAGATACACGGGTACAACGAATGGCCAAGATGGACTTATAAAGCAGTAGAGCTAACAGTAAAACTAAACCCCAACAACATAGTAGCACCCTAAGCAAAAACACGAACCCTAAAACACAGCCACCCCATCCCCCTTTCTCTCATACCAAACTGATATCGAGTACACTAACCACCCTTAAGGACCCCCACCTCCATAAATAGGGGATTATGTAAACTAAGTGAAACTCCGAACATGTTCGGGGTTAGACATAAGTATTCCTATATAGAAAATATATACTAGGCTGGGTGGGGTAGATTGAAGGACACCATAAGACTCGGTCTTAACATCCCATTATTCGTAGCCTCCATGATCGCCATCGCCATAGGCACGTTCACCGGGATAGTTGGGATATGGGGGTATGCTGCTCAAAAGCTGGTGGTACCTGAGTGGATTAAGGTCGGCCATGCCCATGCCTCTTGGTGGGCTGTTCTGATCCTAATCGCTGCCACTGTTGTCCCAAGCCTGCCTTTAGCCAGCTGGTTTAGGAAGTTCTTGTTAGTTACCGCTTTCATATGCCCTGGTGCCTGGGTTGTTCTAGGCCAGTTTGCATACTATCATCTTGGCGTAGGTTTCGCTAAGTACCTTATGCCTGTCTTCGAGATCCCCCTCTTCGTAGCCTTGCTAGGTGTAGCTCTCGTAGCTACAGGGGTTAGAGTACCGTTTATAACCGTGGAGGGCGAGCCTAAGCCTGGTAGATACGATGTAATGTCTAGTGTTGAAGTTGATAGGAGGGTCTTCCTAGTACCAGCTCTAGTAGCAACACTTGGTGTCATAGCTGGTTTCGCTATAGCGGCTTACTTCAAGGCAGCAGGTTAGCCTATTAGACCTGCAGCTCTCGTTCAACTCCACGATCACCTTATACTGATAAGTGCTAGCTCCGTCATAGCCCTCCTAGCCCTAAAGGGTTCTCAACGTCTCTGAGAGCTTGTTCAAAACAGCGATAAGGATTATGGAGATAGCCTTACCACTAGTAACCCTAGGCCTAATAGCGTTCAACATTCTAGGTGTTCACAGCCTAGTCTGGGTCGTACCAGCAGGTATATACTACATCCTCCCCGTCCTAGCATTCCTAGCAGCACTAGGAGTACTACCTAGGAGGCCTACGGGAGATCTACCCTACACACCCGCCATTAGAGTATCACTTGCATTCACATACGCTATCATCCTAATACTTGTAGCCCAAGGAGCCCACATAGCTCTAGTGTGGAATACAAGCCCTGATATAACAGTAACCTTCAGGCAGCCTGAAGGCTTAAGCTACCCAGGCCCGTACCCGGCCACCTACATAGGAACAGCTCCAGCTAAAGGTACACCCAGGGGGTTGGAGAACGCACACTTTAGCCCCGGATCATGGGTCCATGTGGCTGCAATGTGGCTTATAACACTAGCCCTAGTAGGCCCAACGATATTCGTTGAGAAGCTTAGGAAGCCAGGGCTACTATACCTGTTCCTCGTAACAATACCGTTAGCCCCTGCATTCAACATGCTAGGAAGATACCTAGCATGGTGGCCGGACCTACCAGCAGGAGCTCCAGGAGGCATTGGAGCACTCTGGTTCGCTGGACACCCGATAAAGGGATTCAACATCATATCACTATTCATACTAGGAGTAGCCCTACTCTACATAATGAGTAAATCCGAAGTTGAGGTGAAACGATAGCAAACACCTACAGGTACAGAGCCTTTCCCCTCTCCTTTTTGACCTTAACTTCTCACTCCTTCGATCTTTCCATGACAGTTCATTCTTTCTTCAACTTCACACTATAAAAATATATGTTTAGCTTTAATAATATTGGTAACTCTACATATGTGGGGGATAGAGTTTGAAGGCGTTGTTCTACATTACATATGCTCTTTACAAGGGTAGGTGTTTGATAGCCGATGTCTTTAGGGATGTTGTAAAGCTGGAGGGCAACCTTAGGGTTGATGAGCTTGCTGGTAGGTTTATAGGTGTTAGGGTTAATCCTGGTGAGGGGGCTCTTGAGGGTTGCCTTAGGGTTAGTTTTAAACGTGAAGAGCTACTTGAAAGACTTCTACTCGGTTTAAGGAGGCGTAGGGTTCAATTTAGGGTTATCTATAAGGGTAGGGGTAATGTTGTTTTATGGTTTAAGCATGGTAATATGTGCAAGCTATGCCCCTTGGTTCACAGTAGCGGTGGTGTTATACCTAAGACCATGCTTGTAACCCCCATGGGCCTACTCTTCGAGTTCGTATCAGCTGGTGGAGGCTGTGTTGACGAGAGTTCATTCAATATCCTGGTATCTGGTACAGCTAAGGAGATGATGAGCTACATGTTAACACCTAAGGAGCAGGAGGTCCTCTATCACGTCTACTTCAGAGGCTACTATAGTCAACCTCGTAGGGTAACCCTTGAGGAGCTCTCAAAGGAGCTAGGTTTGAGTAAGTCGACGTTAAACGAGATCCTTAGAAGTGCTGAGAGGAAGATAGTAACAGCTTATATGAGACACGACCTACCCCACCTCATCGCGGGTAAGATCCTGGAGAAGATTGCTAAAAGCAAGCCTACACCCGTAGAGGGCTTGTAGTAAGCCTATTTAAGTAACCTTTCCTAGGTAACTTCTAATGGTGTTAGAAATGTACCCTGATGAGCGTAGGATACTTATGACCCCCGGTCCTGTTGTTTTTAGTGTTGATGTCCTCCGGGTTATGGCCTCTACGGTCTACGAGCATACGAGCCCTGATTTCGCTGTTCTACATGGTAGTGTTATTAGGGGGTTTAGGGTTGTTGTTGGAGCTCGTAGTAACTCCCCCGTCTTCGTAATACCTGGTAGTGGTACCCTGGCTATGGAGGTTGCTCTTCTGAACACAGTTGACCCTAGGTCTAGGGTTCTAGTTGTATCCCATGGTTTCTTCGGTGATAGGTGGGGTGAGATTGCTAGAGCTAATGGCTACGATGTAGCAGTGCTCTCCAGCGAGCCTGGGGACGTTGTACCCTTAGATTCTATTGTCGAGGAGCTTTCCCGCAGTGGCTATGGTGCTATGCCTGTATCCCATGTTGAGACTAGTACTGGTGTTAGAGCTGATCTCGTGAAGCTTGCACCTATAGTTAGAACACTAACACCAAGACGAACAACACACGTTAAAGAAGCACTATTGAAAGAGGACATAACAATAGCACACACAGGCTACAAAGGAAAAACCATGAGACCCAAAGCCACCAAAACACGTAAAAACACCCCCCTGGAAGCACCAAACACACTAACAACAATACAAGCCAGAAGCGGAAAACAATAGAGTTAGATAACAAGTACACCAAGGGAAGCTTAAAACCCCTCGTGAGCCGAAGCTTATATACGTTACCCTTGGACACCCTACCCATCAGCCCGTATTCTAACAGTATACAATTGAAACTCCCAATTAGGACATGGGAGGTCTAATAGGGGATGAGAGCGTAAAGCTTAAATACCCGACCTAACACCACATACATGGAGCCCCCACCCGGGGGCTCAATGGAATAGAATCCATACAATGGAGATGAGAGAAATTTCCACAGTGAACATGGGACGCGATGATGCAGAATCCGTTCAATGGAATTGAAAGACGGTCGTCACACAGGTGTCAAAGGCGGGGACGGTCTGAGAATCCGTTCAATGGAATTGAAAGTTGAAGTTTACGAAGCACGTACTGCCCAAGCCATAAAGGATGCGAATCCGTTCAATGGAATTGAAAGATCGCTTCTATTAATGCTAGTGTTTGTTCTGGGGTTAAGCGAATCCATTCAATGGAATTGAAAGGTCCCCCTCCTTTTCCACTACGCTGGCGGGGGAGGGAAAGAATCCATTCAATGGAATTGAAAGAATCGGTAGAGCTCTTTGACCTGCTTGCCTAGTGGTATGGGTGAATCCATTCAATGGAATTGAAAGGCAGACGGTCATAGATGTGGTTCGTGAAAGAGGCTGTGCCAGAATCCATTCAATGGAATTGAAAGGGTCATCTCTAAGCCTGTACAGGGCCCATAGCAGGGCTAGCCACGAATCCATTCAATGGAATTGAAAGTCTGGCAGGAGGCCTTTGTATGTTGTGTTGAACTTCCAGAATCCATTCAATGGAATTGAAAGCATGGTAGGTCACCTTACGCCACGTCTGCGTCAAGCTTGCGAATCCATTCAATGGAATTGAAAGAATATCTCGCTCTAACTCTCACTGTTTCTAGCTAGGGAATCCATTCAATGGAATTGAAATCTTAAACCTCCTCTCAAGCCCCTCAGCTTGTATCCTTTGAATCCATTCAATGGAATTGAAAGAAGAGCAGGGCTTAGAGCAATGGGGTTAGAGGTTGTAGCTAGAAGCGAGGAGATAGCAGCTAACACTGTAACAGCCGTATACCTACCAGAGGGGGTGAGCCCAGCCGAGGTTAGAAAGGCCATGATGGGGGGAACATAGTAATAGCAATGCCAATACACCCAGCACTAAAAGGGAAGAGCATAAGGATAGGCCACATGGGCTCCGTAAACCACAACGATGTAATAGCAACAATAGCACTACTAGAGAGGGTGCTTAAGAGGATGGGGGCAAACATAAAACTAGGAACAGGGCTACAAGCAACACAAGAAACACTCTACGAGGAGCTACTCTAGAGCTGGAGTCTAAACATAAGCTTCTGCCCACCAGCACCCCAGCCCCAACCACTCATCAACTTTCACAAAACAGTTCCCAACGGCTTCTACAGAGGGTGTAGAGAAGCGTATCCCGATAAGTGCTTTAAACTATATCTCAAACATTAGTTACCCTAGGGTGTTATCGTATTGGAGTATGTGGCGGTTCCTAAGGGTTTGTACGAGAAGGTTGAGGAGAAGGGTTTCGACCTGGTAGACCTGCTCTTACTATCGCTTAGCGAGAGGTTAGAGCTAGATCCGGGTGACGAGGTTAGCTTCCGTCTTGAGCTCGCTGAAAGGTATCTTGAGGAGGCTAGGATGTACGTGGAGAGAGGGGATCCCGTTCAAAGCTCGGAGAGGATGTATAAGGTCGCAGGGGAGTGTGTGAAAGCCCTAGCCGTCAAGTTTAACACCCCGGAGGTTCACGAGGCTAGAAGGGAGGGGAGATGGTGGGCTAAGCTTCTATCGAGAGCAGCTAAAACACTATCCCTTAAGCTTGAAGAACCTCTAATCAACATTGGGTGGAGTGTAGCCTACGACCTGCACGTATGGGGTTTCCACGAGGCCGTTCTAGGCATAGAACATGTTAAACTAAGCTTACCACACATAGAACGCTTGTTGGAGAGAACACGTGAGCTCCTATCAAGTTAAGCTTAGGAGCTCAGTAACACAGGCCTATTTCATAGGCCTCAGGGCCCTCCTGAGGCCTCGTCCCGTGGCGTTCATCACCATCTCCTCCTCTCCCCATTTAAACCTTATATCCTCTTATGCTCTCTAGACAGGTACATTGGTCGAGAAGGCTGACCGCCCCTGTCCTTAAAGGAGGCGGAGCTCCAGTTATACAGCTATCACGTCCCTGTAGTGACTGGAGTTTCGCTAATTAAGGTCTGACTGGTGGGATACCTACACCTGGGGATAGTTGTGGGCCACGTGTTTGTTAGAGCTAGGTTTAGGGGTAGGGGTGTTGTTGAGTTTGAGAAAATCCTGGTTGATATTGGAGCTTCGTTCACTGTAATGCCCCTCGATGTTGCTGAGAGGTATTTCATTGAGACCCCGTTTACAGTGGATCTTAAACTTGGTGATGGAAGGGTTGTGAAGGCTAAGGTGTTTGTAGCTGAGGGTGAAATTGAGGGTAGGAGGGGGCCGTTGAGGATAATGGCTTTCGAGAACGCTATCCCCGTTGTAGGTGTTGATACGCTTGAAACTCTAGGGCTCAAGGTGGATCCTGTGACGGGGGGGATTGAGAAGACTGAGTACTATATGCTGTATATTTAATCTAAGCTCTCTGTTTAAGCCCTTGGATTCCCCTTTAGACTAGGAGGGAGGCTCTTAATAGTTAGGGTTTACGGGGAGGGGTATATGTGGTCTTTCCTTGGTATGGGTGTTTGGTGGGTGTTTTTCTTTGTTAGAGAGTTAGCTTTAGGTAGGATGGTTTCGGGGTTTTGTGCTGCGCGTTTTGATGAGATTTCCCCATTGCCTGGTTGGTCTCTTTGATGTATAGTAAAGCTTATATAGAGGTAGGTTAATATTAGAGATTCGGAGTTGGATGTGTGCTAGGTAAATGAGGTGTTGGGTATGGCGACTGGGGTTCCCATACTTGTGTTGAAGGAGGGGGCTCAGAGGACTTATGGTAGGGAGGCTCTTAGAGCTAACATCTTAGCGGCTAAGGTTATGGCTGAGGTTTTGAAGACAAGTCTAGGGCCTAGGGGTTTAGATAAGATGCTTGTAGATGCTTTCGGTGATATAGTTGTTACTAATGATGGTGCAACCATAGTTAAGGAGATGGAGGTTCAGCATCCTGCTGCGAAACTTCTAGTTGAGGTTGCTAAGGCTCAGGATGCCGAGGTTGGTGATGGTACGACCTCTGTTGTAGTCCTAGCTGGGACGTTCTTGGAGAGGGCTGAGAAGCTGTTAGATGAGAATATCCACCCAACGATAATAATAAATGGTTATATAAAGGCTTTGAAGAACTCGTTGGAGATTCTTAGTAAGATAGCTGAGCCTGTTAACGTAGATGATGATGTTAGCCTTAAGAAGATTGTTGAGACGACGTTGGCTAGCAAGTACATAGGCCATGGTCCTGAGAGATCTAAGATAGCTGATATGGTCTTAGAGTCTATAAGGATTATTGCCGAGAAGAGGCCCGACGGAACATACAATGTAGACCTGGATAATGTTAAGATTGAGAAGAAGAAAGGTGGTAGCATATATGATTCGAGGATTATAAGAGGTATTGTTCTCGATAAGGAGGTAGTGCACCCTGGTATGCCTAGGAGGGTTGAGAATGCTAGGATTCTAGTCTTAGATGCACCACTTGAGATTCAGAAGCCTGATCTGACTACTAAGATAAGAGTTACAGATGTAGAGCAGCTGGATAGATTCTTAGAGGAGGAGACTAAGATATTAAAGGATATGGTTGAGAAGATAGCTGCCACAGGGGCTAACGTTGTTATAACACAGAAGGGTATAGATGAGGTTGCCCAACATTTCCTAGCTAAGAAGGGTATCCTAGCTGTTAGGAGGGTTAAGAGGAGTGATATAGAGAAGCTAGCCAGAGCCACGGGAGCTAAGATAGTGACTAGCTTGAGAGAGTTAAGAGAGGATTACCTAGGCTACGCTGAGCTAGTAGAGGAGAGGAAGGTTGGAGAGGATAAGATGGTGTTCATAGAGGGGGCTAAGAACCCGAGGAGTGTCACAATACTCCTAAGAGGGGCTAACGACATGCTATTAGATGAGACTGAGAGGAACATTAAGGACGCCCTACACTCGCTAAGGAACATAATGAGAGAACCTAAAATAACACCTGGCGGTGGAGCGGTAGAGGTTGAGCTAGCCGAACAGCTTAGAACCTATGCTAGAACAGTGGGAGGTAAAGAGCAGCTAGCCATAGAAGCTTATGCAGACGCCCTAGAGCAGATAGCTGTGATCCTAGCGGAGAGCGCAGGACTAGACCCTCTAGATGCACTACTACAACTCAGGAGCATGCACGCCAAAGGGCTGAAGAATGCAGGTGTAAACGTGCTCGAAGGTAAGATAGCAGAGGATATGCTGAAGCTTGGCGTATTCGAACCACTACTAGTTAAGAAACAGGTTGTCAAGAGCGCTACAGAAGCGGCAATAAGCATACTGAAGATCGATGATGTTATAGCAGCAGCACCGCCCAAGAAGGAGGAGAAGGGTAAGGGTAAGGGTAGAGAGGAAGAGGAGGAGACTAAGCCTTCTGGGTTGGAGGAGCTCTAAGCTAAACCCTATCTCCTTTTAGAGCAACCACCTAGCTCCAGGATTAACGCTTTTTCCCCTCTCTCTCCATCTAGGCTAACTCTCTCGGGGTAGGGTTTGGATCTCAGCGTGTGCCTTGTTATGGAGTGGCATCCGAGTAGCGTTGGCGGCGTTCAAGCTCATGTTAGGGATTTAGCTGTATGGCTTTCTAGGAGGGGTTTTACTGTTAGTGTTATATCCAGGAGGGTTGGCTTAGCGGATTTAAGGTTTCAGGAGAGTGAGGGGTATTATATAGTGGATTCTCTAATACCCTTAGATTACATCCTCGTCCCACCAGATCCTAGGAGTATCGAGGATGCGATTGTAAAACTTAAGCCTGACGTAGTCCACTCACATCATATATTCACGCTAACACCTCTTTTCGCGTTAAAGGTTGCTGGCGAGCTAGGTATAGCTAGGGTTGCTACAAACCACACTCTATTCCTCGCCCATGATTTTAGGACTTTCTGGAGTATAGCCTCGCTTCTACTTCCGACCAGGTACTACCTGGAGTATGCTCAGGCCGTCATATCGGTTAGCAAGGTTGCCGACGAGTTTGTAGAGAGTATAATGGGTGTTGATTTTAAAGCTAGGAGGTTCATTATACCTAATGCAGTTGACACTTCAAAGTACACCCCACCAGCCAGGGAGCCTGAGGATGACATAGTATTGTTTGTTGGCAGGCTCGTCTACAGGAAAGGTTTACATGTGCTGGTGAAGGCCCTCCAGAGGATTAGGAGTAGGGATTTCAAGCTATACGTTATAGGGGGAGGCTACATGGAACTCCCTGTAAAGATACTTGCTAAAGCCTATGGAGTTGAGGATAGGATGAAGCTCCTAGGAGTAGTCTCGGAGAGGGATAAGGTGGAGTTATACAGGAGAGCTAAGATAGTAGTGGTACCAAGCATATTCAATGAAAGCTTCGGCATAGTAGCCCTAGAGGCTATGGCGTCGGGGAGGCCTGTTATTGCAAGCAGGGTTGGAGGGCTTGAAGACGTGGTCGTTAACGGTGAAACAGGCATACTAGTAGAACCTGGATCTGAGGAGCAGCTAGCCGAGGCCATTGAAACGCTACTAGGAGACGAGGGGTACAGGAGAAGACTTGGAGCTAACGCTAGGAGGCTTGTAGAGGAGAAGTACTCGTGGGATGCTATGATAGATAGGATAATAGATGTGTATAACTACACCGTAACCCTAGAGGATACAACTCCCCAATCCCAAACAACAAACTATTAAGTCGACTGTTTACACCACCCCCACCTCAACCGCTCTTCCTAACCTTATCCCACCTCTAGCCAGCTCCTAGGCGAGCTTGGATAGGTATTCCCTTAACATCATCTTCTCACGTATACTCAGTGTTATCAAAGCTCCTACCCCTCCGGGTTTCGCCATGCTCGGTGGTCTAATCTCTCTATCGTGGTAATCGTAGTACACGTACCCCGCTGTTACAACCTCTTCTACAAGCCTCCTATGCCATCCTTTTACAGCGTTCCCTAGCTCCTCTTCGAAGTTATTGGCCTTCTTAACATCCTCCTCGCTGGGCGTGCTCCCACATATCATGCATGTGAGATCCGGTGTTAACGATTTGAAGTTACAGACTGGGCATTTAAGCGGAGTAGGCCTACCAAACCTCTCCCACAGATACCTTAGAGTATCTAATGTGACAGGGTTACCCTTAACTAGCTTGTAGAGCTCGGGAGCAGCCCTACCTGCAATCTCTGGAGCACTATACACTATGAACTCTGCTAGCTCCTCCCTCAAATCACCGCCTTCCAACGCCTTCACAGCAAGGTACTTATACACATTCTCCTTGTTAAGCACAAATCTTTTGACTATAGAGTTCTTATCAACCCTCCTACCTTCATCAACAAGTTCTCTTACAACACCCTCAACAACATCCCTTAAATCACCCACCCCGAACAACCCTTGAAGCCCAAGCCTAACAACCAGCTCTTCAGACACCTCACCCACAATCCTATCGATTTCCTCAACACTAACAACCTTCCTAGGACTAGAAACACCTGAAGCCCTCTGGACCCCACCAGAACCCTCCTTGGTCTTTGCATCCCTCCTAGTAAGGCCACCCTTTCTCGGCAAGAAAAGCCCCATACATCTAGCTATTTAACCTAAAGCTAATAACCGTACTATAGCCTCCCTAGGAGCCCGTAATAGAGGCTGTTTCAGCCTTCATTGTTACTCGCATCACTCACATACTTTATGTATGAGATCTCTTCAAGCCCTGAAAACCAGAACATATGATAAGCCATGTAGGTTGAACTCACAAAGCCCCCCAATACTATTCCTGTAAATGCTAAGGCCGACGAGGTCTTGAGGTCTACGAGCTCTCAGGCCCTGATTACCCGGTGGAGAGCGGATGTACCCTTCGAGTAACCGGGGGCAAACAACCCCCGTAGGGTAGCCTGGGTCTTGCTAACCGTTGAGAGATAGGTGGCGGAAAGCCACATCTACGAGAACAGTGGCAACTCTCAAATGACATTCTTTCTCCTGATGTGCTAGATTATCTTCTGATCGTAAAACATATTAGGTATTACTGTGATAAGTTTTTAGTGGGTGTTTGGGGAGAGGGAAGAGGTGGGTTTAATCACGGGTATTAAGGCGGAGCTGGTAGTTGTTAGAGGTTCCTGGTGGGAAGGCTGACTTCATATCTCCCTCTGATCCAAGAGAAGAGGTGGGTACATTCGGTGTTCTACGTGTATATTCAACCTTCCGTCTCCCTCTAACTAGTCTGGTCCACTGTGTCGCCTTAATTGAGGTAGGTGTAGTAAGTGGGGGTGTGTGGTTTTGAGTGAGGAGATGGAGCTTAAGCTCGTCCAGGAGTCAGCCCTAAGGCCTGAGGCTGAGGTTGAGGCTAGGCTCAGCGTTTTAAAGAGAATATACTCTGAGGTTTTAAGAGGTTATACGGGAAGAGCTCTTAACGGGGGGCTTCTAGCTCCCCTCCCTGAGTGTGTTGAGGCCTACGCTTCCGGTATATCGAAAACCCCGTGCCCCGATGATCTCAACTTCTCCTATAACGCTATTAGAGTCTTGATGGCTAGGTATATGAGTAGGGGTTCTGGAGGCCTCTACACCGAAACTCCTAGCATGGTTATGGCTAGGGTTGCTCTAGGCTTCTCCGGTAAAGTTGACCCTGCTAGGCTTTATAGATTGCTCGTTGAAGGTAAGTTCGTCTTTAACAGTCCAACGCTTTTCAACATGTATGCAGATGGCGCTAGGGGGACTCTCTCAGCATGCTATGTAACCCCTGTGTACGATGATATGAGGTCTATAATGGATGCCGGCGTAGTCCAGGCCATGACTTTCAAGTGGGGCGGAGGTCAGGGTTTCAGTTTTAGCGAGCTAAGACCTAGATGGGATTTGGTTAAAGGGACTAGTGGTTATAGCAGCGGCCCCATGAGCTTCATGCAGCTCTACGATGTGATAACAGAGATGGTGAAACAGGGGGGTAAGAGGCGTGGAGCTAACATGGGTATAATGCATGTATGGCATCCTGATATCTACACACCGGGCTTCGACCCCTACGTGGCGTTGAAGAACAAGCTACCACCACAGGTTACAGCGTTGGTAGAGGCTGTTAGGAGGTTGATTGAGGAGATAGAGGCTGAGGGTTACGAGGTTGACCGCGAGCTTAAAACAGCTGTGGATTCGCTATTGAGGAATGGCTGGTGGACTATTGAAGATGCAGGGTTCATTCAGGCTAAGAAACCCCCATTACAGGATGCTAACTTAACAAACTTCAACATAAGCGTTGGGGTTAACGACGCCTTCATGGCAGCCCTTCTGAGGGACGACTACTGGCTAATGGTCAACCCGAAGTACAGTAATAGGGGGGATGGTGTGTACAGGTTACATTATAGTGTAAGTAGGGAGACGGGACTTGGGAGGCTGGGAGAGCTCCTTGAAAGATACCCGTGGATGCTTGAGAACCCCTATGCAAACATATACGAGGATGTGCTGGAGGAGGTTAAAGCTAAGGCCTTTAAGGATATGGAGGAGGCTTTCAAAGCTAAGGGGGTTGAAGTTAACGTTGATACGAAGAACACTTACATGTGGAGGATCAAAGCCAGGATACTATGGGATGAGATTGTGGAGAACGCCTGGGCAGGAGGGGATCCAGGCCTCTTCTACCTAGATAACCACAATAAGTGGAATCCAACACCGTGGCTTGGAGTTGTAACGGCAACAAACCCGTGTGGAGAGCAACCCCTATATCCCTTCGAGAGCTGTAACCTAGGTAGCTTTGCTTTAGATAAATACGTGGTAGGAGGGGTCTTTGATCTAAACAAGTTTTACGAGGATGTACAGTTAGCTGTTGACGCTATGGATGCCGTCATAGACCTTAACAACCACCCTGATGAGAGGCACTATAAGGCTAACTCGTTTACGAGGAAGATAGGCTTAGGGTTAATGGGGTTAGCTGATGCTCTCGCAGAGCTCGGCATACCATATGATAGTGATGAAGCTGTAGCTTTCACCCTCCTCGCCACCGCAGCGTTAGAGATTTTCGCTTGGAAGAGGAGCTGGGAGCTGGGAGCTGAGCTAGGGCATGCCAAGGCGTTTGAGTGTAAGAGATTTGATTGGAGGAGGTTTGAGTGTGTAGAATCAGGAGATCCAGAGCTCCTATCAACCCTGCATACTCCAGCTCTTATCAAGGCAGGTAGGGTTATGAGGGTTGAGGATGGGTGGGTTAAAGTTAAATACCATAATGGTATTAGGATACCTGATGTTATTATGGGCAAGCTTGCAGGCCTCTCAGCATCCAGGGTTGAGCCCGACGGTTCTCTTAGACTAGTTCCTGTAGACGTTCTAGAGTCTATAGCTTTAAGGGTTTTCGGTGTGAACAGGGAGGATTACTGGAGAGCTCTTAAGTCGAGCCCGCTTGAGGTGGTCAAGAACCCCAAGTTGCTACTAGCCCTAGCCATATACTCTCCTGAGAGAGCCTGGGGGATCCTCGGTGTTTACGGTAGAGTTCTGGGAGCTAAGGCTCCTAGGAATACCGTTGTTACAACTGTAGCCCCTACAGGGACCATCAGCATACTAGCTGGGTCTAGCAGTGGTATCGAACCCTACTTCGCCCTTGTATATAAGAGGCAGGTAGCTATAGGGACTTTCCTGGAGATAATAAGGAGGTTTAGAGACGACCTGCTAGCCCTAGCAAAAGACACGGGGGCTACTGGGGAGGCTATAACAGAGGTCTACGAGGCTATAGGAGCTAGTAAGGGTAGCCTTAGGTGGGCTCTCCCAGACCTAGCTAGAAGCCTTGAGGAGAAGGGGGCTCCCAGAGGCTTCATAGAAGGCCTCTACAGGCTAGCCCGCAAGTACGCTACTGCAATGGACTTCGACCTATGGTATCACATAGCACACCAGGTGGCGGCACAAGTTTATGTAGACCAGGCTATAAGCAAGACAGTGAACCTACCGAGAGACGCTCCAGTTGAGAGTGTTTACTCAGCATACATGATAGCATGGCTCGGAGGCCTCAAGGGCTTCACAGTGTATAGGGATGAGAGTAAAGGAGCGCAAGTCATAGTGTTCGGGGGGAGTAGAGCTAGTAAGACGAGAAGGCTGTTGAAGAAGAGGGAGGAGGCCAGAGCACTCTCAAGGATGGCGATACCTAGGAGGGTTCTGAGGAAGAGCGAGATAGCGAGGGATAAGAGGTTAGAGGAGGTTTTCGAAGTTAAGGAGGCTAGAGAAGGAGATGAGGTTGTAGTACAGTTAACAGAGAACTCCACATGTAAGACCTGCGAGATCTAACTCTACTTAGAAGCAAAGGTTTGAATCCCGGGTTTTTAGAATATACTTACTTAAACCCCTCCTCCTATCCCGGTAGCCGGTGTAGTGTCGTGGACCTAGGTCTTAGAGGGAAACTAGCGTTAGTTACAGGTGGTAGCTCCGGCCTGGGTTTCGCTTCAGCCTTAGAGCTAGCCCTTGAAGGGGCGGATGTTATACTGTTCTCTAGGAGTGTGGAGAGGCTTGAATCGGCTAGGAGGAGGATTAGGGAGGTCGCCAGTGTTAATGTTGATATTTACGCTGGCGACTTGAGGGTGAAAGAGGATGTCGAGGGGCTCTTCAAGTACGTAGAGAGCAGGTATGGAAGGCTCGATATACTGGTTTACAGTACTGGAGGCCCTAAGCCTGGGGGTTTCTTCGATATAAGTGATGACGACTGGGAGGATTCGTTCAAGCTACTTACAATGAGTGCTTTGAGGGTCTCACGTGAAGCCGCTAAGCTCATGGCTAGAGGTAGGTGGGGTAGGATAGTTTTCATAGGCTCAATAACGCTCATTAGACCTCTTGAGAACCTAGCCACAAGTAATATAATGAGGATGCCTATAGTAGGCTTAGTTAGAACCCTAGCCCTGGAGCTAGCAAAGTATAATATAACAGTTAACGCTATACTCCCATACGACATCCTAACAGAGAGGGTTAGACAGCTAGCAGAAGCGGATGCCAAAAGGCTTGGAGTAAGCTTCGAGGAAGCACTTAAAAGGAGGACATCAAAGGTTCCATTAGGCAGAATGGGGGATCCAAGAGATCTAGGAGCCCTAGTAGCATTCCTAGCATCAGAGAGAGCATCATACATAACAGGAGCTCTAATACCACTAGACGGTGGAATGCACCTAAGCTACTAACAAAACCACAAGCCCTGAGACTTGGAAACACTATCTTAAGCGTTTAAAGCCCTAGAACCTTAAAAATACACTAACGGAGCGGGGGTGCCCGAGCCAGGTCAAAGGGGGCGGGCTTAAGACCCGTTGGCGTAGGCCTGCGTGGGTTCAAATCCCACCCCCCGCACCACAATCCTCGATAAACAAACCCCCTCAGGTCACCCGTCAATGAAAGCAACCAGCATACCCCCTTTACAACTGAAAGCCTCGCCTTTCAAGGCGGGGATGGAAGAGAAAGTTTGTTAGGACGAGGGGTGATCATACATAGAGTGAGAATATATAAGCTCCAGTTGAGGTACAGAGTGCCCGGTGCCTAGGGGGTCTTTACCCCCTAGGCAGGCGGGCCCCCGCCAGCTGAAATGTGATGCCCCAAGCATGGGGAATCCGATAGAAAGATGAGGAGTGCGCGTCCGAGCGGAAAACCGACAAACCGCTCGGGAAGGCCCTAGCACAAGGCTAGGCCTCTAGGGATGCGGGGTGGGGGTCAAGTGTTAGAGTAACCCAATCCTACTACCTCAATCAACCTGCCACGAGCTTCCAGGGTTACCTCTAAAGCCCATTTATGTTGGTAGGGATCCTAGCCTCATGGAGTTACCGTTACAACCAGAGCTTAGGTAACCTCATGGTGTTTCAATGCGTAGAGCTCCTAGACCCGATGGCCGGATCGATATATCACAAGCCTATGGTAACCTCTACGAGTTCGTTGGAGTTCGACCGTGTATGAAAGCTCAGGAGTTCCAGCAAGACCTGAGCCCTAGAAGGTGCTAGACGTTGTGAGAGTTGCTGAGGGTAAAACTCAACCCCAAGGCTGGGATGCCTGGGCCCTCCAGTGTTAAAAACCCTCCGTGAAACACTCCATGGGATCCCGTTGGGCCCATGCACTATCACGGGGGTTACCCTAGTAACCTAAGGCCTGTGGTGAAGGCTATTAAGCTCAATGCTATGATTATCTAGGATTCTCCTTGAGCACCACAGGGATGGGGGTCAACAACCCTGCCTGTGTCGTCGAGAGGTTTATAGTGAAGAGTATGATTGGATAGGCGGGTGTAAAGCAGTCCACTACGAGTACTACGTCTCACATGGTAGACTGGAAGAGGGGCATGCCGGGGAGCTCTTAGAAATAGTGTTTAGGAAAACATTATGTTGTAAGGGAAGATGTGGATCCCGGTCTAACATCACCTATGCCCATCGTAAGGACACGCGTTACCACAGGGTGGTGGGCCTTCACTAGCATCTATGTATATCCTGTACTCCACCATTAGAGGCCTCCACCCTAGGTTAACGTAGGTGTTATTAGCGTACCTTAAAGTAACCTTATCTATTCGAACAATGGCAGAGTCACCCCCTGCTACAAGCCTGAAGCTAAACGCTATTGCCATGTCATATAGATCTTCGTAAGCGTAGCTTACGACGTTGCTTGCAATAAGCGAAACGAAGGTGCACGCTACAGGAACTGGGGTAGCTCTACACCCAATGTTGTCAATTAATAGTTCAAGTGCTGGTAGGAACAGGTTGGAGACGATAAATGCTAGGTTTGGATCCGAAGTTGTACTCGCTACGTGAAAGCTATTATCTTGGTACAGGGTGCCCGGTTGAGGATTGTAGATGGGTGCATAATATACGGTATCTAGACCCGCTGAGTAGAGGATCTCATCGTAGAATGGGGGCTCGTTATTATCGAAATCCCTTAGGCTAGCAAGGTCTATTGTAACCGAGTACAAAGGTATAAAGCCGTGCACCGGGATGACCCTCCAGTAGACACCACAGTCAACGCCACTCCATACAACTCTAACAGGTTGAACCTCCAAGCGCAGGAGGATGCCATCCCCTAGATACCTATAGGTGGTCTTAGCACCCACATACGCTTTACCAATCCCAGAAAAAAGACCTATAGTAGCGAGAATAGGATTCTCTTTTACGGTTAGAGACTCTTTGCCGAGGAATATGAACCCAGCTATCGTAACCCCATGTTTATAATAATCGCTATCAGCCACAGCGTATGATCCTGTCGCCATGAAGGCTTTATTGTTTGGGTTCTCCCATCTCATGCCAAAGAATGGTTGATAGTCAGTCCACTCTACTACCGCACCAGGGTTATTTTCATTATAGTCTTTCCACTCGAATATCCTGCCCACACGGTAGGAGTCTGTGAATATCTTGAAAACCCTGTTAACCCACTCATCCATCCAGTACACCTTCTCTCCTAGGATGAACGCTGAGTTAGAAGGTGGTCTGAAGGATAGCTCCCGTAGGGTGATAAACTTAGCACTCTCCACACTATATCCGTCCGCTTTATAGTAGTATGCTAGACTCCAGTTCCTAGCGTAAGCACTCCAAACTCTTAGCTTAAGGCTATCTGGTACCTGGCTACAGTTAGTGTAGTAAATGTTGCTCATCCACCCACCAGGAGGGCTATAAATGCTATCGTATAGCTCAGACCACCAGACCTCTGTGAAGTGTGCTGGGCATGTGGACTGCTGTGCTAAACCACCTCTAGCAACCATGCCATCCAGAGGGTTCTCTCCAGCTATCCCTACACCTCCACCCGCTACCCTCCTGAGATCCTCTACTATAGGGCTTAGATCACCACACGTAACCTTAAACTCACCCTTAGGCATCCTAGAATTCAATGCTATCACAAGAGGTTTCCTAAGGTGAGCTAGAGGATCAACTCTAGAACTCTCAACAGCTCGTCTTAGCTTTAAACCCCTCTCAACGAAGTAGTCTATAGTACTGTAAGTGTAATGCATAGTACACTCCAAAACCCTATCACCCTCAACCTTACTAAGCGTAATAGTTATGCTAACCGCTGGTATAGGTGGAGACCCCAGAACATCAGGGTTATCCTTGTAGAACTCCTCCCAGGATTTAGCAATTCTCCTAAAATCTAGTATGAGCCTATCACCAACAACATCTCTAAGCCAGTAAGAGTAACCCTCATAATCCAAAGGAGACATCATAGCTATGAAGAGAGAACCCAAACTATAACCTTGCCTCTCAAGCCACCCAACAAAAGCTCTAGGAACTACAACGTAAACCCTACCATCAACACCACTAGCTTGAAGAACAGAGGCTATAGGAGCTATAATAGCAAACACAATGATAACAACTAAGGCGAGGCCGGAGAACAACCTGAGAACCCCCGATAATACCACACTTCGCCTAGGGAGAAGACGAGGGTTTAAAAACAAGAGTATATACTGTATACACGAGACTTAGAATTACTACACTACAATTGGAATTTTTCTAAAGCTGAGAGCTCTAAAGACATCTAGAGGTTACCTTAAGCCCTGATCTAGCAAGTTACCGGGGAGCTCTATAGTTCAGCCTAGCTATATTTATTACCAGAACGCCCATAGGGTTGAGGTGTTTGGCTTAGAGCTCCAAGTGGTAAGGCTATCATCGTTCTAAGTAACCCCCTTCATGGCCGTGAGCGGAAGCTGTTAAGTTGTAGAGGCCCGCTCACCCCCTAAACTGGGTTTAACAATGGGGAAATCCTGAGGTTCCTAACCTTTGCTTGATGGCTGGACTTCATGTAAGTGATACCTGCATTAAGGAGCTCTAGGTGGGGGTTTTGTACTTGTGGTCATGAGGTTGAAGGACGTATTGAAAACTTTAAGTGTGAACCTCGCCTGGGAGGCCTCGGCGAGAGCGGGGGAGAGCTGTCTTAGAGCGATCCCCGGGTTAAGGGGGGCTATTGGCATAGACTATGGTGGCTTCTAAGCTAGTGTGGGGCTTCAAGCTCTATGAGAGGGGCTCTACAACCCCACGATATATCGTGGTGCCACGTAGTTTAATGTGTTCAGCGTTGAGATCGCATCTACAGGAGCTCTTACGAGTTTAACACGATTAGAGCCTCACCCCATATCCATGTGATGTTGATGATGCTGTCGAGGAGGGGTTACCTTGGGGTTAGTGATTGAAAACGGTACAGTTACTGTATTAAATTTATTAGGTTTTACCCTCACGTTCACACCTATGGGGTTGTACATGGGCCCCGATGTTGATGGCTTCTTTAGGAGGGTTGGAGGTAGTAGGTT
>Ga0080008_128631_pt1 | contig 35897 bp, 33 predicted proteins | sample ConCONMetagenome_FD_69211 | JGI IMG/M metagenome (GOLD analysis project Ga0080008, IMG submission 69211) | Hot spring microbial streamer communities from Conch Spring, Yellowstone National Park, USA - CON_C (SPADES assembly) (version 2) | ecosystem: Environmental > Aquatic > Thermal springs > Hot...
GCCTGTGACCCTCAGCCTCGTAGGGCCTCATAGCCCCCTCCCTCTCGGGGTGATGGCTCCCAGGGGCTGGGTTGGAGCCTCTCTCGCTACTCCCAACCTTGACGTCGACGACTATCCTCTCCAGGTCGATAACCCCACCCTTAGCCAGCGGTAGTAGGGCTAGTATCGATGCTGTAGCGTTACACCCAGGTGATGCTATGAGCTTCGCTCCCCGGAGCTCCTCCCTATGGATCTCCGGCATCCCGTACACAGCCTTGGATAGAAGGTCTGGGTATGGGTGCTCAAACCCATACCAAACCTTGTAGTCCTCAGGGTTCCTAAGCCTGAAATCAGCACTTAGATCCACAACCCTAACCCCGACCTCCAGGAGCCTGGGGGCGTAGTTAAGGCTAACACCGTGGGGTAGAGCTAGGAACGCGACATCAATTCTCTCAACAAGCCTACCGAGGCCCTCGGGGTCCAAGCTTGTAAACCTCAACCCCCTGTAGAAGCCTCTAAGGTTGAAGTGGACGAAGTGTATAGGCTTACCAGCATACTCCCTAGAGGTAACCACTGTAACCTCAACATTGGGGTGTAAGGCTAGAAGTCTCAGTAGCTCACCACCAGTATACCCGGATCCACCTAAAACCCCAACCCTTACAGTCATGGGCGGAAGCCCCTAGTGTATCGTAACACTACAGCTTTTAAAGGTTACCTGGGAGTTACATTTGTAATTCTCTTGAAATTCCACCATAAACGCTTAAATACCTCAACCTTAGAAATCCTAATGTCACGGTGGAGGCGCATGAAGTCTAGGTGCCCAATATGTGGTAGGGAGGCTTTACTCCCAGATGATGTTATGCCAGGTGAGGTTATAGAGCATGATTGTGGTGTGACATTGGAGGTTGTTATCGATGGTAGTAAGGTTCTATTGAAGCCCCTGGAGATCGGGGAGGATTGGGGAGAGTAGCTTTTGAACATAGCACTTGTATACGATATTGCTAGGTGGGAGGAGAGGGCTATACTGGAGGCCGCTAGGAAGAGGTCTATTCGCGTGGAGCTCCTACACCTTGAGACCCGGCCTTTAACTGTTAGCGGTAGGCCTCCCGTAGAGGCCGATGTATACCTTCAGAGGTGTTTGAGTCACGCTAACGCTCTATCATCAACGATAGCCCTTGAATCCACGGGTGTTCGTGTTGTTAACAACTCAAGGGCTATAGTTGTGGCTCACGATAAGCTGTGGACCCTAGCCCTCCTCTCCAAGGCCGGGATCCCCACGCCTAGGACTGTTATAGCTTTTAGCGAGAGCTCCGCCATGAAGGCTGCAGGGGCACTAGGGTACCCTGTGGTTGTTAAACCAATCAACGGTAGTTGGGGTAGGCTTGTTAGCCTAGCTGAGGATGAGGAGACCCTGAGGGTTATACTAGAGCATAGGGTTTACATGAACAACCCCTTCCTCAAAGTCCACCTCATACAAGAGTTTGTAAGGAAGCCTGGGAGGGACATAAGGGTTTTCGTTGTAGGCGATGAGGTCCCAGTCGCCATATACAGGGTTAGCGACCACTGGGTAACAAATACTGCTAGAGGTGGGAGGGCCCAGCCAGCCCCAATAGATGAGGAGCTTAGAGAGCTGTCGTTGAAGACAGCTGAGACTCTAGGTGTGGAGATAGCAGGGCTCGACGTATTCGAGGACCCTGAGAGGGGGTATTTGGTTAACGAGGTTAACGCAGTACCAGACTTCAGGAACACTGTGGCTGTTACAGGATACGATCTACCAGGTAGGATAGTGGAGTACCTGGCTAGCACCACGAGGAGGTAGCCATGCTAAACTACCTTAGATTCTACGAGGATAGAGGGCTCCTCATCGCCAGAGCTGAAGCCCAGTATGTGTGGGATGCGGAGGGTAACAAATACCTGGATTTCCACACAGGCCACGGGGTAGCATTCCTAGGCCACAGGAATCCTAGGGTTGTAGAGGCTCTCAAGAGGCAGCTAGACGAGGTTATGACGGCTACACCATCATTCAGGGTTAGGGTTAGGGATGAAATGCTATCAGCCCTAGAGAAGGTCATACCAGGAGGCTTAGACCACGTAGCCCTCCTTAATAGTGGTAGTGAGGCTGTAGAGCTAGCCTTGAAGATAGCTAGGAAGGCTACTGGGAGGAGGAAGCTTGTATCCTTCACAAACTCCTTCCATGGTAGGACTATGGGGGCCCTCTCTGTAACGGGATCCCAGAAGTATAAGAGGGGGTTCGAGCCCCTAGTGCCCGGTGTTGAGGTTCTACCGTTTAACGACGTGGGGAGTCTTAAGGTGATCGATGGGGAGACAGCTGCTGTTATCATAGAGCTAGTCCAGGGGGAGGGGGGTATTATACCGGCTGACCCGGAGTTCGCTAAAGCCCTGGGGGAGAGGGTTGATGAGGTTGGGGCCCTCCTCGTAGTCGACGAGGTTCAAACAGGTTTTGGGAGGACCGGGAGGGTGTGGGCCTTCCAACACTACAATATAAGGCCTGACGTGCTCGTAGCTGGTAAGGCTATTGGAGGAGGGTTCCCCGTTAGCCTTGTAGCCGTGGGGGGAGATGTGGCTTCAAAGCTTGATGTTGGAGATCACGGGTCAACCTATGGAGGTAACCCCCTGGCATGCGCTGCAGTCAAGGCCTCTGTTGAAGTGCTACTAGAGGATAACGTTGTCTCGAAAGCCGAGAGCTCCGGGGCAATGATGAGGGATAAGCTTGAGTCAAGGCTTAGGGATTCCAGGATCGTGAGGGGTGTTAGAGGCTTAGGGTTAATGCTTGGGGTTGAGCTGAGGGTTCTACCTACAGGTGTTATAAAATGCTCTCAGGCTAGGAGACTACTCGTACTCAAGGCCGGGAGTACTGTTGTAAGACTACTACCACCTTACATGATAACGGTCGATGACATAGAATGGGGGGTTGAGGCTCTTGCTAGATGCATCGACGAGGAGGCTAGCGGTAGAGCTCCTAGTAAGACTGGTTGAAACCTACAGCCCCACATTCAAGGAGGAGGGGGCTGTAGGGGTTCTAAGAGGTTACCTTGAGAAGCTAGGCTTCGATAGGGTTACAGTGGACGAGGTTGGAAACCTCGTAGCCGAGGTTGGAAGAGGGGGTGAAACCCTACTACTAGCAAGCCACATTGACACCGTTGATGAGCCCCTGGAGGCCAGGCTTGAGGATGGAAAGCTTATCGGACGTGGGGCTGTGGACGCCAAGGGCCCCCTAGCGGCCATGGCAATGGCAGCCTACCTTGCGTCAAGGCACCTTGACCTTTCAAACCTGAAGGTTGTACTAGTAGCACTTGTAGGCGAGGAGGGGCCTAGCCATGGAGCCAGGCATATAGTAGGGAGGGTTAAGGCCGACTACATCGTTGTAGGCGAACCCACGGGTCTTAACGGTGTAGTGGTAGGCTGTAGGGGTAGTTGTAGGCTTCTAGTAGAGTGCACTGGTAGCGGTGGCCACACAGCTAACCCCCAGCTCTACAGGTCGCCTTGCATGGATTTAATCGATATAATTAAATCCCTTGAGGGGGGCTTGAAGGACTACACCGTAACCCCCGTCTACCTAGAGTGCGGTAGTAGGGGTAAGCTCAACGTGGTGCCCAAGAGGGCTACAGCTATCTTCAACATAAGGATCCCAATCGGGGGGAGCTCGGGTAGCCTAAGGACAGCTCTTGAGGGGTTACTTAGAGCCTATAACTGCAGGTGGAGCCTGGAGGAGTGCGTAGAACCATTTAGAACAAGCCCTGGCAACCCTGCTGTAAGAGCTGCTGTAAGAGCTTTACTAAAACTAGGGCTTAAGCCTAGGATAGTCTATAAGGCTGGGACCAGCGATATGACCCTATTATCGAGTATAACAGGTAACATCGTTGAGATAGGGCCTGGTAGGCCCGAGCTCTCCCACACGGACTTCGAGGAGATAAGCTTGGAGGAGTACATGGCCGGTATAGAGGTCTACTACAACATAGTAAAGCTCCTAGCAAAGAGAGAGGTGGAGGTGGGGTGAAACGCATTTAAAACCGTAGGGGTCTCCTTAGACGTAGTTAGAGTTGAGGAGGAGCTCCTACTGGGGGAGCTTAGGAGTAGGGGTTTGGAGCCCTTCATAGTGGATAGCTGTAAGCTACTGGGGATACCGGAGCCCAGCCTCGACGGGGCCCTGGTTCTTGTGAGGAACGTGTCAGCCTACAATAGCGTATACGTTGCAGCTGTAACCGAGGCCTCTGGAGGTGTAGCTGTAAACAACCTTAGATCCCTGATCCTAGGCCACGACAAGATACTATCGTACGCCATGCTGGCAAAAGCGGGGATAAGGATACCCAGGACGATGATAGCATTGGATGGAGCTAGCCTCGGGGACGCCATGTCGAAGCTAGAGTACCCCTACATAGATAAACCACCGGTGGGAAGCTGGGGTAGGCTGGTATCACTGGTCAAGAACCCCCAGGTGGCGGAGCAGGTGTTCAACCACAGGAGGCTAATGGGGGCACCACAGCTAAGAATACACGTAATCCAAAAACCGGCAAGGCTAGGACAGGATATAAGATGCCTAGTGGTAGGAGAGAGCATAGCAGCGTGCATGAAGAGAATAGGGCCGGAGGGAGACTGGAGGAGCAACGCAGCCCTAGGAGGGAGCACGAGGCCGTACAAGCCGGAGGGGGAGGTCGAGGAGCTCTCGATAAAAGCAACTGAGACAATAGGAGCTGTCATAGCGGGAGTAGACATAGTGTACGACGACGAAGGCTACTATGTAAACGAGGTAAACGTAGTACCAGAGTTCAAAGCACTAGTCAAGACAACAGGCACGAACATAGCGAGGATAATAGTAGACCACATAGTGAGAGAGGCGAGAAGCTAGCCAAGACCCCACGTTGAAACCTCAAACCCTAAACCACTCGATCAAACCACCTAAACCCTAATAAGATCAAAGAGGTGGCTCTAAGCGCAGTAAACCTTATATAGGTCTACCAATATGAGGAGTAGTGGAGGGCGAGAGGTAGGTGGATAGCGATGACCACAGACTACGTGACCGTCTCAGCTAAGATCCCTAGAAGGTTGAAGGAACTCCTAGATAGGTATGGTATCAAACCAGGTCCCATCATAAGGAGAGCTCTTGAAGAGGAGGTGAGGAAATACGTGCTAAGTGAGCTTGAAGAGAAAATTAAGGATATCAGCAAGAGAACCTCTCATATAAGCGATGAGGAGATAGCCTCCTTGATACGTGAGGATAGAGAGGGGAGGTAGTGAAATTGTATCTGTTTGACGCCAGTTCAATTGTGAACTTGATTAAGAGGGGAGCGCTTAGACCACTTTCAAGGGGGGTTACGCTTGATCTAGCCGTGTATGAATCCCTTAACGCTATCTGGAAGGAGTATAAGCTACTAGGCAACCTCGATCTAGAAACCGCTAGGCTACTCGTAGAAGTTTTGAAAAAAGTATTTAGTATAATGCCATTGGAGAGCATAGAGGGCTTTGAAGAAGAAGTGTTCCAGCTAGCTACTAAAGAGAACTTAACAGTGTATGACGCAGCATACCTTTTCATCGCAATTAAAAACAACTTAACACTAGTCTCTGACGATAGGGAGCTACTAAACAAAGCATCAGGTTACGTGAAAACCATTAGAACGACCGACCTCTTATCCTCGCAACCATGAACCTCAACTAGTGATTAGAAGTTGTCCTTACGTTACACCCTAACACCCTATAGCTTGACTAAAGCCCTCATCCTCATCTCCATAAGGTCTTTGAAGCCCCCGTCCAACCTAACAGGTATGTAGCCGAGTGTTCTTTCCGGTTCAAACAGCCTCTCACTTATCTTCACAATGTTAGCTGCATCTCCCACGCTACTAAGACCTATTCTGATTAAAGTCTTAAGAGCCTCACTCCTAGACTTAAAGACACCTAATCTAACAAGAGCATCTACAGCATCCAACGTCTCCTGCTCAATCGTGACCCCCTCCCCGCATCCCCAGAGGCCTGGCTTGAAGCCAGGCCTCCCCGAGCGGTTTGTCGGTTTTCCGCTCGGAAGTGCACACCTCATCCCTCCCATCGGATTCCCCATTCTTGGGGCATCACAGTTCAGGGCCGGGGGGCCTCGGCTCCAGCGGGTTCACCGGGGCTCCCTCCCCACGCTGGCTCCTCTCACCTCCGTTTATAGGTGTCCAAACTTTAAATTCGCTTCCATAAAAATACACTATGAGATGAGCAGATCTAGGTTGTATCTTCGTATCTAACTACGAGGCCCTAGCATAAGGCTAGGCCTCCCAGGGATGCGGGGAGGAGGTCGCAGAGTAGCTGTTACAGAGCTGACGGTAGATTTAAATAGCTGTGAATACTTGGTTTAATGGTGTTGGGTGAGCTGTCAAAGACCTAGGCTAGAACAGTGTGGGAGGTTGCCACAGTTCTACAGCTAAACAATAAGTATTTAAGCTTCGGAGAGGGGAGTGATTAACGGGTACAGCCCCCTGGTGATCCGCACTGCGGTGAGGGGGGCTGCGAACGCTAGCCCTCAGATGGGAGCCCTGTGGCGTTAGGGCTCGACGGGGGCCCATGAGGTGTGGGTGAAGCTGGTGAACCCGCACCAAGGCCCAACCCCGCTAACGGAAATACCGTTAGCGGGGAAACGCTTGGAGTAGAGCTTGTAACATGTGATGGGGTTCAGGGTGGGAAGGCTGTAGCTCGTGGTATTAATGTTGTTTTGTGTTGATTAGCGTTGCATGACTCTATGCTTCTATGGTTTGCTAATGTTTACTCTAACCTTGCCTACTTCTATTCTCTCTATCTTCTCGTTGCACGTCGTGTATAGTGCTATTGATCTCGTCTTGTAGTCTATCCTCTCTATTACCGCTAGTCTTACTTGGTTGTTGCAGTGTACTGCTGCTAGCAGGCTTTTCTCCCAGTCTAATGGTATTAGTACTCCGTCTAAGCTCGGTGGTGTCACCCCCTTGTAGACGGCTACTAGCACTCCCTCCTGTTGCTCAGCGTAGACGAGTTTAGGGTTTATGTTTTTCACTATGTTGTACTCCAGGGGGTTCCCCTTGAATATAGGAGCTCCCTCTACCTCTACCTCGTCAATCTTCACTTTAACCTGCCTAGCCCCCAATAGCCTTAGGGTTATCAACCTCTCCCTATGGACTCTCCTCTCCTCAACAGTTTTCTCCCTCCCCTCTACGAGCTTCGGTAACCTCATCACCTTAGCCTTAACGTTTTCAAGGTACCTCATAGTATCATCGCCAAGACCTATGGCTACTATAACATCGGCTCCAACCTCCTCGGCAAGCCTAACCTTAACCCTAACACCCTCCCCCGACGCCCAGCCATCAGTATCAATGACTAGAGGGCCTTCTGCCATCCTCGCTAGCCTTGAGGCACAGGATATGTACCTCTCAGTCGAATCACTTGGGGTGAAGGAGCCTACGAAGCAAGGCTTTATGTCTGTGAAGGAGCCGGAGTAGCCTGGTACGACGGGAGGGCTGGTCTTAGCTAGAGCCTCGAACCCGGGGCAGAAGACCTCATTCTGGCCTACATCAGTTGTTAAATAGTAGGCTGTAGACCCCCTCAAGGCAACCTTATTAGAGATCCACGCTGCAAGAGTACTCTTACCGGAATCCGTAGGCCCCACCAGGAGGATCCTCTCGTAGGCAGAAAGCTCCCCGGCAATCGAGTCGAAGACATTGTAAACACCGGCGTCCAGAGGCTTAAGCTTAGACGGATCACTAGCACTAAGAGACCCGGAAACCTTAACACTAACACTCCTACCAAGAGGTATCACAATACTAGAGCCGACCCCAACGGAGAAACCGAGAACCTCAACGACACCCTCAACAACCCTAATACTCAAAGGCCCCGAAGCCAGGTAGAAGCCCAAGGTGGAACTCCCACCACCCATAGAACACAGCATAACCCTTAAAGCCTCTAAGACCACGCCACAGCTCCAGGTAACCGCCGGTAGAGGTCACAACGGGTATCTATGTTGGGTATAAACGTTATAAAGTAGTAAGGGAAGCTCCCTAGCATGCTTGTTGTACGATAACGGGCTCAGCTTGGGAGGCCCTAGGTCCAGGAGCTCCACCCCCGTTATCTCTGATGCCTTCTGCAAAGCCAGCCTGTACGCCTTGACGTTAACGTAGAAGGCTATGATCTCATACTCTAACACCAGCCACCTCAAATCCCATGCTACAGCCCATGCCAGGAGCTCCAGCCTAACAGGGTCCCTGCCGTAGCCCCTATCCCACCTCGGGCTACGATCACACCACCTCAAGCCCCCCTCCTCCCCCCATAAGACTATGCCGGGCTTGCAACTATCTACTGCCGCCAAGTCCAGAGCTCCGGACTCCACGAGGGGCCTTACGTGCTTCAAGACGACACGCCAGTTGGGGCACAAACTGTAGTCCCCTAGCCTAACGCATTTATTACATGGCAGGATGATGAGCATTCTTCTGGTCATCGCGTACACCCAGGGTTTTCGCGTGGTTTGTTTTTAAGGGTTTTTAGGTTTTGGTGTCTATTAACCCTTAAGGTGCTTGGGTTGCGTGTTGATCCTAGTGAGTATGAGGTTCCATTCTTCAAGGAGATGGGTTTTGTGAGGGTTAGGGGTGAGAGTTGTGATGAGTTTTACTGGACTCTTGATCCCACTCGCTTTAGGGAGCCTCAGGATGTTCCTTGTGTTGACTACTGGTTTGATTCTATACCTTCTAGGGGTGGTCTTAGTGTTTCAGATTCTAGGCGTGTTTTCATAGATTTTTTTGTTAGGAGGGGTCATGCTTATGTTCCCCCTAGACCTGTTGTTGCTCGTTGGAGGGAGGATTTGTATCTTACGATTGCTAGTATTGTCGTGTTCCAGCCTCATGTTACGAGTGGTTTGGTTCCTCCTCCTGCTAATCCTCTTGTTATAAGTCAGCCTAGTATTAGGCTTGAGGATATTGATAATGTTGGTTTAACTATTGGGAGGCATCTTACCAGCTTTGAGATGGCAGCTCATCATGCTTTCAACTACCCTGATAAGCATGTTTACTGGAAGGATGAGACTGTTAGGTATGCCTACGAGTTCTTCACAAAGGAGCTTGGGATACCAGGCGATCTTATCGTCTTCAAGGAGTCTTGGTGGGAGGGTGGTGGCAATGCTGGGCCTTGCTTCGAGGTGGCTGTGGGGGGTCTTGAGCTTGCAACACTGGTGTTCATGATGTACAAGGTTGTTGACGGCCGTTACGAGGAGATCCCCGTTAAGATAGTTGATACGGGTTACGGTGTTGAGAGGATCACGTGGTTCACTCAGAAAACCCCTACGGCTTTCCACGCAATCTACGGTAACCTTGTTGATAAGTTCAGGGATGTTGTTGGTGTTGAGAGGCCCGATGATCTCCTGTTAAAGGCTGCTTTTAAGGCTGCTGGTAAGCTTGAGCCCAGGGATCCAAAGTCTATAGAGAGCTTCTACTCTAGAGTTGCAGGCTTAGCCGGCTTTGATGTAGGGTATGCTAGGAGGGTTCTCGTTAGCGAGTCTAGGCTCTACAGCCTTCTAGACCATACTAAGACGCTGGCTTTAATGCTTGGTGACGGTATTGTGCCTAGTAATGCTGGGGAAGGCTATCTAGCAAGGCTTGTTGCTAGAAGGGCTCTAAGGCAGTTAAGACTCCTAGGTTCTAATGCGAGGCTCTCGGACTTAGTAGATCTACAGGTAGCATTCTGGGGTAGGGATTTCCCGCAGCTCGTCGAGAATAGAGGTTACATAGTTGAAGCTGTAGAGATGGAGGAGTCTAGGTTCAAGGAGTCTATTGAGAGGGGCTTGAGGGTTTTAGAGAGGGAGATTAGGAGAAAAGGTGGTGTATCCACAGGGGATCTCGTTAAATACTATGATAGCATGGGGGTCCCGCCTGAGGTTGTAGCTGAGGTAGCCTCCAAGATAGGGGTTACAGTAGAGGTGCCCCACAACTTCTACTCAATAGTTGCAGCTATGCATAGAGCCCCTCCAGCCATAAAGCCGGGGTATGCCGGGGTTGAAGTTGAGGAGAGCGTAGCTAGGTGGGCTTCAAACCTCACGGCTACAAAGAAGCTATACTACGAGAACCCCTACTTGAGGGAGTTCGAGTCAACAGTGGTAGGCGTTATGAACAACTATGTTGCCCTCGACGCTACAGCATTCTACCCAATTGGCGGAGGGCAGGTTTACGATGTAGGGTTACTCGTGGTTGGAGATAGGGTTTATAGGGTTAAAAGGGTGTTCTTGGTAGGCGATGTTGTTGTTCACGAGGTCGAAGATGCGGGCGGTCTAAGCGAGGGGGTTAGAGTTAGGGGGGTTATTGATTGGAGGAGAAGGCATAAGATTATGAGGCACCATACTGCGACACACGTAATACTAGCTGCTGCAAGGAAAACCCTAGGCCCCCACGTATGGCAAGCTGGAGCTGAGAAGACTGAGGAGAAGGGGCGGCTTGACATAACACATCACAAGCCTCTAACAGAGGAGGAGGTTAGGAGGATAGAGGAGTTAGCCAATATGATCGTTGATGAAAGGAGGCCTGTTAAGATCTACTACATGGATAGAGGTGAGGCCGAGTCAAAGCTAGGCTTCACAATATACCAGGGTGGGGCTCCGCTGGTGAGAACACTTAGGATCGTGGAGGTTGAAGGGTGGGATGTTGAGGCATGTGGTGGAACGCACTTAGCCAACACAGGTGAGATCGGAGGCGTTAAGATAGTTAACGTTGAGAGGATACAGGATGGAGTCGTCAGGATCGAGTACATAGCTGGAACCAGGGTCGTGGATAAAACTGGAGAGCTTGAGATGAAGCTCAGCGGCATAGCATCTATAGTTAAAGCTGGTAGGGGGCAGGAGGTTGAAAGAGTTAAAGCTCTAACATCGAGCTTGGAGGAGCTCGAATACACTCTTAGAACCTATAGGGGTATGTGGCTTAAAGCTTTAAGAGAGGAGCTCGCTAGAACCAGCCCGGTCAAGGGAGTTAGGATCCTTGTTGTTGAAAGCCCTGAGAGGGATAGAGGCGTCATACAGGAGGTTCTTAGGAGGCTTACAGGTGAGTTCACAGACTCCCTCGTAGCGATTGTATATAATGCTGGCGACCAGACCGGGGTTGAGATGGCTTGCGGGAGCTCCGCCACCAGGATAGTCAACGTAGGGAGCATGGCTAGGAGTATTGCTGAAAAGCTTAATGGGAGAGGTGGCGGCTCGGAGAGCTACGGTAGCCTCACAGTTAAAGGTCGAGTGGATCTAGGAAGGGTTAAGGAGGTTTTAGAGGAGCTCCTCTAGAGAGCTGGGCGTGGAATGAGCTGGGCGGACGCCATCGACATACTGGTTGTCGACCTCGACGGAGTAGTATGGATTGGAGGGAAGACTATAGAAGCCAACGTTAGAGCACTGAGAAAACTCCAGGAGCACGTTAAGATCTACTATGTAACAAACAACTCAACCAAAAGCAGGCCTGAGTACGCCTTAAAGCTTAGAAGCCTAGGCCTGGATGCATGGGAATCCAATGTTATATCAAGTGGTAGAGCTGCAACACTATGGCTTAAAAAGTTCACCAAAGCCAGAAACGTGTACCTTATAGGAGAAGAAGGCCTCATATGGGAATTAGAGGTGGAGGGCTACAACATCGTAGACAGGGGCTCGAAGGCAGAAGCAGTGGTAGTAGGCCTCGACAGGAAACTCACATACCAGAAGCTAGCAGAAGCACTAGAAGCGTTGCTAAAAGGAGCATACTTCATAGCAACAAACCCAGACAGCATACTACCAGAAGAAGGATCCCCAATACCAGGAGCAGGAGCAATAATAGCAGCGCTGGAAGCAGCGTCAGAGAGGAAACCGGATGTGATAGCAGGGAAGCCAAATCCATGGATAGTAACATCAACACTAGGAGACATAGACTACAGTAGAGTAGCAGTAGTAGGAGACAGAGTAGACACAGACGTGGAACTAGCGCTCAGGATAGGGGCAAAACCAATCCTAACACTAACAGGGGTAACGAGAAACCTAGACGAGGAAACCCTAAAAAGACTAAGAGAGGCTAAAACAGTAATAGTCAAAGACCTAGAAGAGCTCTTAGCTAGATAATCACCCCCTCCCACTTTACGCGTTACACTCCTCGAACCCCAGAGGATTTTACGTGTTTCCTACTCCACGTGTCGTATTCGAGCTTAGGAGGCCCGGCCCCCAGGTATTTGACAAGACAACATGTAGAGTGAACGGGTGGGCATTCAGCCTATTTCCCCGATCGAGGCATGAACTTTGATAGTAGTTGTGCTAGTGGAGGTAATACACGTGTTTGAACAAAGACTCTACCAGGCCCTGTTACCTCTATCACCAGGCCTTCGCCTCCGAAGGCTAGTGTTTTAAGACCGCCTAACCTTCTAACATCCCATTTAACAGTGCTATCCATTGCTACAAAGTGCATGTTATCTATTGTAACCTTCTCACCTAAACCTAGTTCTAGAAGTTCCAAGCCTCCATAGGCGTTTACGAAGACCAAGCCCCTACCCTCGGCTTTAAGCCATACAAGCTCACCCTCAGCAATCAGGCCCTTCAAACCCCTCCATCCCACTGTTAGCTTCACATCCCCCACGTGAGCTAGGTATGATGTATCCTGTATGTACAGAGATCCGTTTAACTCCAAAACACCAATATCACCTGGAGTACCCGGTGCAACCCACACCTCCGCCCCTCTCCCTCTAGCTCTAAACGTGTTTAGGAAAACGCTTTCACCACCAAAAAGCCTCCTAGCTATGGCACCTCCAATGCCACCAGTTTCAGTCGATACCTCAACCTCACCCCTATGCAACATATAAGATCCAGGCTCAACAGTAATAGACTCCCCCGGCTCAAGCCACACCTTGAGGATAGAGTACGCAGGCCTACCCTCAATGACATACCTCAACTTAAACACCGAGACACGCTAGACCTGTAACCTTTAAATACTATTACTAGGCAGTAACCCCCAGCACTCTGTCTCCAGCATCCCCCAGACCAGGCACGATAAAGTACCTGTTGTTGAGCTCCGGGTCTACTGCTAGCGTATACACTGCTACGTCCTGGTGGTTCTCTACTATGTATCTTAAGCCGTGGATGGATGCTATCACCGATGCTACTATGATCTTTGACGAGCCTATTTGCTTAGCCTTGCTAATGGATAGCCCTACTGTGCTTCCTGTTGCTAGCATGGGGTCGATGACTATAACGGGTCCATCCCATCTATTCGGTAGTCTTTCATAGTACACGTCTACCTCGACTCCTCTACTAGATTCCCTCCTCTTAGCAGCTATCAATGCTATTGGCGCGTTTGGATAGACGTGCTGGAAACCTTCGAGCATATGTAGCGATGCACCGAGTACGCCTATGAGTAGCGGCTCCCTCTCCAACTCTAACTCTATAGTCTCAACTCCCAGAGGCGTTGTTACAGTAACAGGTTTCCATGAAAGCTCCTTTGAAGATTCGATTGCTAGCAACACACCTGCAAGTACCATAGCTCTCCTGAACTCTCTTATGCCGGTCTTATCGTCTCTCAATACTCTAAGAACCCCTCTGGCTATGGGTAGGCGCTCGGCTATCACGTGGATGCTTGGAGCAAGCAATTAAAGCCTCCTCTTAGAGTACTTTTAGGAGTTTATAAACATTAGGGTTGGGGGTGTTATAGTGTCGGATATAAATGTAGTTGGGAAGGCTTTGGAGATTTTGAAGGCTAGGCCGTTATGCAATAGGTGTTTGGGGAGGTTTTTTGCCGGTCTTGGTCGTGGTTGGTCTAATTTGGAGAGGGGTGCTGCTCTTAAGAAGGTTATTGTGATGGGTTACCATGAGAGGATTAGGGAGGGGGATGAGGGGGCTCTTAGGGAGTTTGGGGAGGTTGCTGGTAGTATTGGTGTTCACGCCTCTGGTCTTTACAGGTTGTTGTTTGGTGGGGAGTTGGAGGTTAGGGGGTGTAGTTTGTGTGGTGGTAAGCTTGATGGTTTTATCGAGGAGGCTGTTGTGAGGGGTTTCAAGCTTTTATCGCTCTATGGCGTTTCGAGGTTTATCGTTGGGGTTAGGGTGCCTAGGGGTTTGCTTGAGCTTGAGGAGTCTATAGCTCTGCAGCATGGTTTGAGGTACTGGGAGTCTATTAGAGGTGAGGTTAGGAGGGAGGTTGGTAAGGCTATAGAGTCTAGGTTTGGGCTTAAAGTTGACTTCGAGGATCCTGAGGTGATGCTCGTTGTAAGCTACCCTGATTTCTCAATGGAGGTTGTTATCGCTAGCCTCTTCATAAGGGGTAGATATTGGAAGGTTGGGAGGATGATTAGCCAGGCTTACTGGCCTACAGTCGGGGGTGCTAGGTATTATTCCATAGAGCAAGCCCTCTACAGCATCCTAGAGGTTCTCGGTGGTGAAAGCATCGTTCTACACGCCTCAGGCCGTGAGGATGTTGATGCTAGGATGCTGGGGAGTGGGAGGCCTGTCATAGTGGAGGTGAAGGCCCCTAGGGTTAGGAGGCCTGATCTCGGTCTACTCGAAAGGGTTGTTAGAGAGAGCTCCGGAGGCCTTGTTATGGTTAAACTTGAGGGTCTAGCTAGGAGGAAGGATGTTAAAGCCTATAAGGAGGAGGTAGCTGTTAGAAGTAAGATTTACAGGGCCCTTGTAGCAGTCGATGGTGGTGTAAGCCTTGAGGATCTAAGGCTACTAGAGCTCCTGAATGGTGTAACGGTTCTACAGAGGACTCCAAGGAGGGTTCTACGTAGGAGAAGGGATATTGTTAGATCTAGGAAGCTCTACCAGGTTAAGTGCAGGCCTATAGCTGGGCCGCTCATAGAATGTCTTATAAAGACCTCAGGAGGGCTCTACGTTAAAGAGCTTATAAACGGGGATGATGGTAGGACTAAGCCTAGCTTCACAGAGGTGCTAGGTAGGAGAGCTGAGTGTCTTGAGCTAGACGTGCTACACGTGGAAGAGCACCCAGCCTTATCCACTCCTACGCAATAGCCTCGTAAGCCTGGGCTTCAATAAGGTTGCTAGTGTTATGAGTAGAGCTGTTAACGCTAATCCTATTGATGCTAACTCCACTACGTCGCATAACTCGAGCTCCAAGAACTCGCTCCCCCTCTACTCCACCTACAGGGTGTTGCTTATTTCTTTATGACCCCTCCCCGTCCTTTAAAGGGCGGGGTTTCGAACCTCTGGGTCTTGGGTGTTAGCCCTCCGATGGGGGTTTAATGGTTTTACACCGTTATGTGTTACAATGTAACTCTCAATCTTCCTTGTTATCTCTATCCTGTATCCAAGTCTTCTTGCTACGTTTAGTGCTGCGTTTACATCAGCGTTAACATTCCTCCCGGTTCTCCTGCATACGTATAAACCTCTGTGAATCCTACCGTTCTCGTGTATTTCTCCGCATACCGAGCACTCCTTGCTCGTGTAGTATTCTGGTACAAGCTCAACCTCTATACCGTACTCCCTGAATACATCTACTATCCATAGTACTATTTTCCTGTACCACCATATGTTCGTGTTATACTCGTTTCCGTTGTCCTGTGATAGCATTACAGGGTATCCTATGTATAGCTTACGAACACCCCTGTTCCAAAGTGTTTCTGCTAGGAATCTAATTGATGTCCTGTACAGGTGTCTAAGCCTCTCATCCCTGGTGCGCATAGCCTCAAGGTATTTCTCGTGGTATAAGATCCACGTTGGGAATCCAGCGTTCCTAAGCAGATCTCTTACAGCCTGGTATGTAGAAATCTCCCTCTTCCACCAATAATACTCAGACTTAACAACACCACCTTTGACTAGCAACACATAGCCGTTTGTAGTGACTACTGCGAATAGATTGTTTAAGCCCATGTCCATGAAAGCCTTCTCATCACCAATGGGGTCCCTCTGCCTTATAGACCTTGGGTTCACAATTTTACCCTTCCTATCCTTGTAGTTAGGCTTAACATAGCCCTTCTTATTTGATTTCGGTGGTTCTCTCCCAACATCTATTGGTATGTAGGCGAACCATTTTCCGTTAACGTATATTATTTCAAGTCTTCCTTGCTTACCCTCCCATTTAATCCTACCAGCATACCTTATCCTCAAACCGAAGTCTTCTAGTACAAGGTAGCCCCCGTTCTCGTCAACGGGCTCTAGGTGGTATCTGTCACTTCTAATGAATATGTGTATTTCCTTCTTACCAGTAAACCTATCCTTCCAGTATCCTGGTGGTGAAACCTTACTGATGTGAGGTGGTAGCTTGCCTTGCTTCTTGAGCTTTAACAGTTCGAAGAAAGAGTTCCAGGCCTCATTATTCTTCTGTATAACGGCCTGAGCGTTAACACCTAGGACACCGTTGTACTTGTAGTAGTACTTCCTATCAATCTCGTGCATTTTATCTCTGGTGAGCTCGCCCTTGAAAAACGCCTGCCTCTTCTCATAGTTAAGCTCGTTGTAGAGCTTGACGCACGTCAAACCAATACCCATAAGGCTCCCGTGCTCAACCTCTGTGGGTAGCAGTCTTAGCCTAACATCCCTCCAGTTGCTGCTCAGCCTCTTCTCAATCTCCTCTCTTAGAGCCTGGAGGGGGTCGAGGGGGTCTCCATCTGTGAGTACAAATCGGGGAATAGTCCCCCCTTGGGTCATCCTTCCAAGCACTTCACCCACAGATGGAGACAACCCCAACCCCCTCCGCATGCAATACGACAAAGAGGTTTAAAAGCCTTAACGTTCTAAAGTTGTGTGAGAGTCCTACCCCGCCTTTAAAGGCGAGGTTTGCTAAGCACTAGTATCAAGGGGAAATCTGATATCCTAGCTTCGTACCTCACACCTCTAACTTCGACCTCTACACTCTCCCCTATCAAGGCGTGCCCTGAGCTTATGTAAGCCTGGCCCACCCCTCTCCCCAGTATGGGGCTGTATGTTCCACTTGTAACCCATCCTACCTCTAGATCTTCTATGTAGATCTTGTAGCCATGCCTGGGTATGATTTTTGCAGCCTCCTTCCTCATTATAATCCCAACCCTAACCCACCTAGCACCCTCCCTCCTACAAGCTCTCAAAGCCTCCTCTCCAATGTATCCCCTCTTGCTCCAGTCTATGGCCCCCATACCGTACCTTAGGCTGTAGGCGCAGGGGAATCTTGCTGGATCCTCGCCGTACTCGAATCCGCCTAGGACAAACCCCATCTCTATCCTAAGCGTATCCCTTGCAGCTATCCCGGCAGGTTTAGCTCCCGCTTTTATAGACTCCCTTAGTATTGTGGCTGCAGCCTTAGGCTCGGCTATCACCTCAAATCCGTCCTCTCCAGTCCACCCACTCCTACTAACAATGAAGGTCTTAACCCCAGCTACATCCTCGTTGACTCTGAATTCAAGTGGTTTAAGCGATGAAGCCCATGGGGCTCCAAGCTTCTCCATAACATCAACAACTCTAGGACCCTGTATAGCTAACATCGCATAGCTATCCCTTAGGTCGAAAACGTCAACCCTAAGCCCCCTACTGGTAGCTAGGCTTCTCATGTAATCTCTCATGTGATCAGCTACAGCAGCGTTAGGCACTATAAGCCACCTCTCACCATCAATGTTATAGGGCATCTCATCATCCTTAACCCTAGCATACTCGTTAAGAGCGAGAGTAGGGCCGCTCATAAACCCAACCTTTGTTCTCGAAACCCTCTTAGTGTAGATAAGCTCAAGTAACTCCAAGACGTCAGGGCCGCTTAGGAGGAGCCTACCCATATGGCTTATATCGAATACCCCAACGGAGCTTCTTACAGCTAGATGCTCCTCTAGAGTGCTAGTGTAAACCATAGGGACCTCCCAGCCGGCAAACTCCCCGAAGGAGGCGCCTAGCTCCATGTGAGTCTCGCGGAGTGGGGTAACTCTCACTGTAGGCACCCTTCTAAGCTAGTAGGGGTTCCCCCTTTAAAACATAGATAGTCTGGGCTAACTCTATTTTAATAGTGGAAGTGCTATGGAGGTAGGCTTCGAGATTAGAGGGTATAAGAGGGTTCACGTCTACACGAACCCCGAGGACGCGCTCGACGTAGCTAAATTCATAGCAGGATCTCTACTCCTCTCACACGGGATTAGACGTGATACGGTTGCAGTAGTTAGACTAAAGGACCTCTGGCTTATAGCACCAGGGGATAGGGTTAGGCATTTGAGGCCCGATGAGGAGACTCTTGAGGGCTGGGTAAAGGCTGTTCTTAAGGGGGCTAATCTAGGTGTTACAATGGTGAGGGCTAAGCCATCCTATGAAGGCTACAGGGTGTGTCTTAGCCTAGAGGGTCTACCGCTCTTAGAGATGCTTAGGATGCCTAGAAGGGATACCTACATAGTGGACTACTCTAGCGTGGAGGAGTGCGATGCAACATACAGGAGGCCTGGCAAGTTAAGAGAATACCTGTTAGCACCACTAATAAACATAATACTCGATAACATCGAGTGGGGCTCTCAAGAGTAAAGTCGTTTTAGCCCTCGAATACAACACATGGAAGGCGGTGGGGGGTCTAGACCTTGAGACCATACACGATCATATTCTCCACGGAGACAGTTGATGGTAGGATTGCTAGTAAGACTGGGTTCTCCAAGCTTAGTTGCCACGAGGACCTAGTGCTACTCCACAAGCTTAGAGCTTGGAGTGATGCCATCATGGTTGGAGCTAACACTGTACTAGTAGACAATCCAAGCCTAACATTGAGGCTAGCAACAGGTAGGAGCCCCTACAGAGTCGTCGTCGACGCCAGCCTCAGGGTACCCCCCACAGCGAGGGTGTTCACGACACCAGGTAGAGGTGTACTAGTAACCCTTGAAAGGTGGGGTGAGGATAGGCTGAGAGAATACCTCGAGAGAGGAGTCGTAGTCGTTAGAGCTGGCTCAGAGAAACTAGACCTTGTCAAGGCAATGCAGGAGCTCTACAAGCTAGGTGTGAGAAGGCTCCTAGTGGAGGGAGGCGGGATGCTAAACTGTAGCCTACTAGCGGAGGGGCTCGTAGACGAGGTTAGAATAACAATAGCACCATACATATTCGGCTCCGGAACATCACTAGCAACATGCGAAGCCTTCGACGGAGAGAAGAACAGAGTAGAACTAGCCCTAGAAAGCTACCACGAAGTATGCCCGGGCTGGATCCACATAGCATACAGGGTCCTAAAACCAAGACAACCCATACCCATACAAGCCCCATCCTAGCACTAGCACACCTAGAAGCAACCACCATTAAACTTGTGGAAGACGGTGTAGCATAAGCTTATCCTCTGGGGAAGTACCACTCACAACCCCCATAAGCGTGTTTCCTGAATGATAGGGGTTACCTAAGTTCTACACTAGCTCTAAGGCATCCCTTCTCACGCTAGGATACGGTAAGCTATTGCTATGGCGATGACCATTATGAATAGGACTACGATGAGGTATGGTAGGCTGGTCGTTATGCGGAATAGCCTTCCAGCCACAATTGAGCTTATAGCATCACAGTAGACATGAGCTCTGACAGCGTAAACAGTGGCAGACACTATTATAGCGATAAAGTGTGCTAGTACGAGGCTGAGGTTGAAGTTGCCGGAGACAGTGTGGAGGAGGAGCGTGAGTGCGAGGACTAGTGGAGGCGCTATTAACGCGTAATAGTATGTAAAAAGAAGTCTTCCAAGCAGATCGGCCTCTCCTCTATCCATGGAGCTCCACCAAACCCTACAATACTCCACCCTCTCCTCCCAATCCTTCATCCAAGGCAGTTTAGGGATTCTGGGTTGTGGCTCTGTACCGGAGAGCCTCGTAAGTAAACCAAGGGGTATTAAGGCTATGAATACTAGGCCGAGAGCTCCAAGAGCTAGAGCTAGGTAGGGATGGATTTCATACACATGACGTCCAAAGCGGCCTGTTAAACCCCAGTATGCCATTAAACTAGAGGCTGCTATCCCTAGAACAGCGAGGAGAACCTCACCTAGCCTAAAAAGCGGGGTCAAAGACCTGGGAAAACCTATACTCCTTAAAAACCTAGCCATAACCCCCTCGTCTAGGAGAGCATCGCGTAATCGAGTAACTCCGACGAGAACCCCTCCAACTCCACAGAATAATCCTAGAACGTTTACCACTAGTATAGCTATGTCTGTAAAGTCCACGCTTTCACCAACGCTATACTGGATAGCCTAGCCTAAAAAGGTTATATGTCTATGTTATTGAACTCACCATTAGGTTATGCCGAGCACCCTCTACAATAGAGTCCTCGCGTGCAAAACTCAGTTATACTTAAAGAGTCTTAGCTGGTGGTGCTCTTAAAAGGTTTAGGGGACAATATCTTTGATGGACGGGAGCTGGGGATAGGGGAGTCGTAGGTCTCTCTGCGACTCCACGATCTTGCGTGTCTCCGGGGTTGATAGTCTTGTCCCGTAAGGGGGATGAGGATGTTGTTGAAGTCGAGGTTGAACTCGGGGAGTTCGTCGAGCTTAGAAAGGAGGGTGATCGTTATGTGGTTGTTTTTGAGCATGCAAGGATAGAGGTCCCCGAGGATTTGATTAGATATGTAGCCTTCTACTACGCTGCACCTCTACGTGGGTTCGTTCTAATAGGTGATCCTGGAGATGAGGAGTTGAAGCTTTTCGAGAAGGATGGGGTTAAATACATATCAATACCATCACTTGAAGAGGGTAACCCCCTGGTCTTAAAGTATGAGTACGAAGAGTACAATGAGGGGTTTGCTAAAAACTTCAATAAGTCATATAAGGCGGTATGGGTTAAATACGATCCATACAAGGGCTGGGAGGCGGTACTCTCCTACGGGAGCTCCGAGGATGAGGCGTTCGAATCGCTACTGGAGAGAGTGGTAGATGATATGGTGGAGTGGGTTAATAGAGAGAAGAGGATAGACTTCGTATTCGAGATAGCTAGTGCAGACCCCCGGGAAGCATTTAGGATAGCTGATGAGCATAGGCGTAAAGGTTCATCTAAGCCTGGGAAGCAGGTGAGGAAGCGTAGGAGAGTACATCGCTAGAGGAATTACGCCCCACTAAAAAGAGTGAAAGACTTTTAAGATGGAGAGCGACTCGTAGAAATTAGTTGTTAAAAACTCTGGTATTAAGGGTTACTTTGGTCGAGAGATCCTATGGAGTTCAGTTCTAGGCGTGCTATCACGTCATGGTAGGGGGTTACTTTGAGCTCTAGCTCTAGTAACCCTTTGCTCTGACCTCCTCAATGGAGTTAAGGCGGTTTAACGCCATATGTTTTCGTTATGTTGTCTACGTTGATTCTGTACACCTTCTCCTCTATATCCTTTGATTTTGTAGCTATTCTTGCTATGTTGTTCGCCATATCCCATGGTGTTGTGACCGCTCCCGGTCTTTTCGGATCGTCTAGGTAGTCGCTTTCCAGCGTGTATGTTGGTTCTAGGTTTTCTAGTACGTGTTCTAGTAGTCTCGGTATCCCCGGTATTGTTGCTTGGTAGCCTCTTCTCGTTGCTTCCACCGCCACCCTTGGCTCTGCATGGTGGAATACTAGTTTTCCTCTTCTAGCGTTAAGCCTTCTCGTTACAACGTCCACTAGCTCTACTGTCGCCTCCCCTGCTTGCTCTAGGTGCATGTGCACCACTATGTCTTTGTCTCTCGCTATTTCTACCGCCTTCTCTAGTGTCATGTTTGCTACTAGCACCCTCTCACTCGTGGTCTTATAGTGTTGCCTCCCAACCTCCCCTATTCCGTCTATCACACCTCTATCAACTAGCTTCGAGAGCTCCTCTAAGACCTTGAACCCCAGTTCTAGGACCTCCAGTGGTTTCAGCCCGTTCTTGTCTATCAGCTTGTCCACCTCAGCTGGGTGGAAGCCCGCTAGACAGTACACGATAAGCCCCTCCTCTCTAGCCCTCCTACACTCCCCTGCATGTATGAGGGCTGCCTTAACGTAAGCTTCTACACTGGAACCCTCCACACCGTAGGCTGACGGTGGTAGCGATACAAGGGCTATAAACCAGCCCCCAACACTCCTAAACCTCCTAGCGACCTCCCCAGCACCAAGCCCCCTGACTGGGTTGATGTGCGCATGTGAGTCGGCCACGGGGATCAAGGGATTGCACCCTCCTAGCCTCCAGCCCCCATAGCACTCTTAATCCTCTTCTCCAACGCCTCCCTTATAACCCTTGGGTCTACAGCCTTCCTCCCAATCTTCCTTATAACCCTTCCTACAAGGTAGTTTAGAGCCTGGGTTTTACCCTGTAGGTAGTCTCTGACAGCTTTAACCTCCTCCCTTAGAACCTCCTCTACGGCCACATCTATATCGCTCGCTCTCTCAGGTAGGATTGTTTCAAGCCTAGCCCGCGGGTTCGACGCTAGAGCTGGTATTACGAGGCCTTTGATCGTATCGTACGTATAGACCCCTGATATGGTTAGCTTAACCAGCTCTAACACCGTCTCCGGTGGAGGCCAGTTTGATGGATCATAGGGGTCCTTGCCCTGCTCTCTAAGCTCCCCCTTGTAGTCTACAGCTAGTATCCTAGCTGTCAACTGCGGGTCGCCACCCAAGCTTACAGTCTTCCTGAAGAGCTCTAGCGATGGCCTCGTTGTTAGAAGGCTCCACGCATGCTCCGGGGACACGTTGAGCTTCGGGAGCTCCTCTAGCAACGCCCGTAGATCAGCCTTCGCAGCCATCCCCATAGCTTTCTCTAACATCTCCCCTGTTATAGCTATTGGTGGTAGATCGGGGTCTGGGAAGTAGAGGTACTCCTCCTCATACTCTTTATGCCTTAGGGGCCTCGTAACCCCCCTCATTGCATCCCAATGCCTCGTCTCCCTCTCTATGAGGCCCCCAGCCTCCCTGATCTTAGTCTGCCTTAGGATCTCGTAGTTTAAAGCCTTCTCTACATCCAATGTGCTACCAATGTTCTTAACCTCAACCCTCTCCCCACCATTAACACTTATGTTAGCATCGACCCTGAAGACCCCCTCAAGCCTCGGGTTCGCAACCCCGAGGTACTCTAGCATGAGGAGTAGGTGTTCTACTAGGAGCCTTGCATCCCTAGGCGTTCTTATGTCGGGTTCTGTTACGATCTCTAGTAGTGGGACGCCACTCCTATTGTAGTCTACGAGCGCATAGGGGCTCCCCGTTATGCCCCCCTCCTCGTAGACAGTCCTCCCGGGATCCTCTTCTATGTTAATCCTCCTTATCCTACAGGTCTTCCACTCCCAGGTTGAGGGGTCTAGGAAGCTTATAACCCCGTTCCTGCATATGGGTACACCGCCTGCCCTCTCGAACATGCTAATCTGGTAGTTCTTAGGGAGGTCTGGGTAGAAGTAGTGCTTTCTAGTGAAGACTATAAACTTCGGTATCTCGCATTTAAAAGCTAGAGCTGTGGCTAGAGCGAGCTCCACACTCCTCCTACTAACAACGGGTAGAGCTCCTGGTAGCCCGAGGCATACGGGGCACACGTTGGTATTAACATCGAACCCCCTGTAGTTAGCCTTACAGTCGCAGAATAGCTTTGAGCCGGCCTCGCTCATCTGAACATGTATCTCAAGCCCAATGGTCACCTTCAACCCACGACAACCCCCGCTAGCCCTGTTAGCTCTTCGACGAGGAGCCCAAGGGGTACAAGCTCCTCCTCTCCCAGCGGTTTACCCATCCACTGGATCCCTACGGGTAGCCCGTTGTGGAACTCTATAGGTTGGACTAGGGCTGGAACCCCTGCTAGGTTGGCTATAACAGTGTACACGTCCATAGCGTAGAGCTTCAGAGGGTCGTCTAGCCTCTCCCCAAGCCTCGGTGGTAGTATTGGCGACGCCTGGGATGCTATTATGCAGTTCCTCGTTATCCTTAGAACCTCGTCTCTTAAAACCCTCCTGATCTTGGTGGCAGCCACGTAGTACTCATCCCTATAGCCTTCGCTTAGAGCGTAGACCCCCATTAGTATCCTCTTCTTAACCTCCCTACCAAAACCCTTCATCCTAGCTAGCTCCACATCCTCCTCCCAAGAGCTCCCACCACCCTTCATGGGGTAGAATACACCATCATATCTAGCCAGGTTACTTGATGCCTCGGCGAAGGCTATGGTGTAGTATGCCGGGAGAGCCTTGGAGGCGATGGGGAGCTCCTCCTCCCTCAACTCGACCCCCTCTGATTCAAGCCTCTTAAGGATCCTCCAGTATGCCCTCTCTATAACCTCGTCAGCTCCCTCCGCCAGCTCTTTAACAACACACACTGTAACCCTCCTTGGGTCAGCTTTGCTAGCTGTGAACGTTCTAGGCTTATCAACCCTTAAGCTAGTGGCATCCAGGGGGTCCCAGCCTCCTATAACGTCTAGGAGTAGGGCTACATCCCTCACGCTCCTAGCCATAGGTGATATCTGCTCCAGGCTATTACCATAGGGTATGAGGCCGTACCTGCTGACAAGACCATATGTAGGTTTAAGGCCTACTGTTGCGGTGTAAGCTGCGGGGAGCCTAGCGGAACCACCTGTATCACTACCCAGGGATAGATCTGAACCGCCATAGGCTAGGGATGCAGCACTACCACCACTACTACCACCAGGGACCCTCTCGGGATCCCAGGGGTTCCTTGTGGGGTCGAAGGCGCTGAGCTCCGTCGTGGAGCCCATCGCGAACTCGTCTAGGTTAGTCTTACCAATGATTATGGCGTCCTCGCCTAGGAGCCTTTCCACAACGGTTGCATTGAAGGGTGGAATGTAGGGGTCTAGCATCCTAGAACCAGCTGTTGTTGGTAGGAAGCTAGTGCAGATGTTATCCTTGACGGAGACTAGTAGGCCTGCAAGCTTACCAACCCTCTCCCCGGCTCGAATACCTCTAGCTACCCTCTCCGCCTCTTCAACAACGAGATCCGGGGATTCAAGGGATATGTAGGCGTTAACAACCCCCTCCCACCTACTAATGGCTTCAAGGACTTTGTACGCGTGTTCAACAGGATCCTCAACCCCCTCCCTGAAATCCCTAGCTAGCTCCCATGCCTGCTTAAGCCTCCTCAACCCTCCCACCCCTCCAGGGGACCTTCACGTAGCCATCCTTAGTACGTACAGGTAGATCTGCTATGTTAATAGTTCTAGGCTCCCCGGGATTCCTCAAGGGCCCCCACTCGTCCCAGACATAGTATAGAGGCTCTACGTTCAAACTCTTGGAGATATCGCTAACGCTCCTCAGGAACTCAGCTGTCCTCTCCAAGTCCCTGCACAGGCTCTCGGCCTCCTCGTCAGACAACCTTATCTTAGCTAGTGAGGCGAGCTTCCGTAGGAGCTCGTAATAGTTGCACCTCGTCATCCCAAACCCCAAGGTTCACGTACTAGTAGGAGCTATTATAGCTATAGTCTTCCAACCACGCCACCTCTCAACCCCACACCCATGCCAGAGTGTAAGAGTTTGATAAACGGTGGCTTGGGTGCATAATACTCCCCTTCTTCCACACCACCAGGGGGTTTGAGTGTTAGAGTTGAAGCATGGCCTAGACAGGTGCAGTGCAACTACCTTAATAGCTCAAGGGCTCTACCTGGAGCCGGTTATACACCCTAAGCCGGGAGCCGTAACATGCCTTAGACCTCATGGCGATAAGAGTGTTGCAGACTTCATAGTTAATGCTTCGCTAGCCGAGATCGCATTACACGAGGCGTGCACCTGGAGGCTTAGGGGTTTAGAGTCCCCCATTGCTAGGGGTTTCGAGGTTTACAGGCTTCTAGCTTTAAGGGCTGGCTTGAGGACTAACATTGCACTTGGATCTCTAGTTCTAGCTCTACCCATAGCCTCAGCCCTCTCATCCAAGGCCGGGGCCCCTGTGGTGGATGTTGTCAGAGAAGCGCATTCAATAGTGGTTAGCGAGACTAGCTCAAGGGATGCAGTGGAGTACTACAAGTTGCTAGAGCTCCTCAGGCCATCACATCTAGGGAGGTATGAGGGCCCAGTACCAGGCATTGGATCAGGCTACCCCACATCCTTCACGGAGGTTCTAAGAGCGGCGTCCTGGGATCTAGTCCATAGGGAGCTCCTAGAAGGTTACCCTATAACACTTGAAGCATTTAAAACGATGTTAGAGAGTAAAGGTTCCATGCACGAGTCCTTTCTCTACACCCTACTAGAGCTCCTAGCACGCTACGGTGATACGCTTATAGCGAGTAAGTTCGGGTTCTCCGCCTACAGGAGAGCTAGGATGGAAGCCTTAGAGGCTCTCAGGATAGCAATGGTGGATAACGTGTACGAGGCCGTAGAGTGGCTCGATAGACTCTGGAGACCGCGCGGCTGGAACCCCGGGGCAGTCCTGGATGTAATGGCGGTAGCCCTAGGCTTACTCTTCTACCATAAAATAGTTTAGGAAAGGGGTTGAGAGGGTTGGGGGGTTGAGGATCCTTTTTACCTCCTACACCTAACCTCCATGGGCTGGTATTTGAGGCCTACAGGGCCCACGTACTTCTCTGTTGGCCTTATAAGCCTGTTATCGAGCACCTGCTCTATGTAGTGTGAAGTCCACCCTACAACCCTGCCCATCGCGAATATTGGGGTGTACATGGATATGTCTATTCCAAGCTGGTAGTATAGGATAGCGGTGTACAAGTCTATGTTTGATGGGAGCTTCTTAGACTCCCACATGACCTTCTCGGCGTTCTTCAGGACCTTTAACCACATATCTCCATCCTTAAGCTGTTTTATGAAGTAGGCTGCAACATCAGTTCTAGGATCTTTGATCTTGTAAACCCTATGCCCAAACCCCATAATCCTCTCCTTCTTAGCAAGCTTCTCCTTGATATACTCTACAATGTACTCCTCCAGGGGTACACCCTTCTCCACAGCCTTCTTCCAAGCGTCAAGGAACATCTTCATAGCCTCCTCGTTAGCACCACCGTGTAGTGGGCCTTTCAAAGCAGCTATACCCGCTGCTATAGCACTATACATATCGCTCAAGGTGCTAGCTACAACTCTTACAGTGAAGGTTGAAGCGTTGAAACCATGGTCCATGTATAGTACGAGGCTTGACTCGAAAGCTCTAGCTTCGAGAGCCGAAGGCTCCCTCATGGTTATCATCCTAAGGAGATCCCAGGCGTGATCAGCCTCACTCTCAGGCCTCACAAAGGTTCCGTAATACGCTAGGTTGTACGCTGCAGCGAATATAACTGGAAGCTGGGCTATAAGCCTTATCTGGTGCTCGTAGAGCGAGTCCCTATCTAAGCTCCACTCTGGAGCGTAGATCTGGCCTAGTAGTAGGGCTCCATAAGCGCCATAGTACATGGGGTGAGTCTTAGGTAGCATCTTAAGAGCGTCGTAAACCTTCTCTGGAACCCTACCCCTCCAGTAATCAACCCTCTTCTTAAACTCCCTGTATTCATCCTCGCAGGGTAGAACACCGCGTGATATGAGATAAGTTGCTTCATAGAAGTTAGCATTCATCCCTAGATCCTCTATAGTGTAACCCCTGTAGAGGGTCTGATCCCCCCTGGGGTCAACACCACTTATAGCGGTGGTATCAGGTATAACCTGCTCCAACCCCTTGGGGACTACTATGAAGGTACCAAGACCTGGTATCTCCTCAAGCTTACACTCAACACGTTTAAGTAGCTCGCCGCTCATACCAGACCCCCAAGCCGTGGTAGTTTGTAGCTATCCAAACCTAATAAATGTTATCTTCATATTAAAATATATGCTTTTCGATGTAAGAGCTATACTGCTAGGATCCTGAGGGGGTCGAGTTTGAGATCCTCGACGAGGCCCGAGTATCCTAGGATTCCTGTTACTAGTAGCCTTGGTGCATCCTCATCGCTTAAACCTCTCGATCTTAGGTAGAACCTCTGCTCCTCCAGTATATGCGAGATTCCCGCTGCGTGATTCGCTTTAGCCACATCTCCTGAGTGTATCTCTAGTACTGGTACAGCATACCCTTTAGCCTCCTCCCCCATTATCACTACCTGGATTTCGATCTCCGAGGAGGCCCATCTAGCCCTATCACCCACTATGGCTGAGCCTCTTAGCGCAAGGTAACCCTTATCTAGTACTGCCCCTCTGGCATTTACTGTCACCTCGCTCTCAGGCCCCTTGTTAACGGAGTTTAATATGACATCGGATCTAGCATGCTCTCTGGCAACAGCACTAGCTAGGGTTGAGAGTTTAGCCCTCTCCCCCTCGACCACATAGTCGACCTGAACTCTACTCATAGCACCCCCGAGGCTTAGCACTCTCGATCTAACGGTACTCTCATCGGCTGACACTATGTGGGTTAAGCTGTAAACAGCATGGTTCCTCGAGTGTAGGGATACAATGTCCAAGTCTACGTCAGCCTCCCTCCCCACTGTAGCCTCGACTACAAAGGTCTTAAGCCCCCTACTTGGCCCAGCATAATCCACGAGGAGTATCCTACCTTTAGCCCTTTCACCAACCCTGAGTATTAGATGGTGTCCTGTGTAAGCGTTACCCCCAAGGCTTAATACTATGAGCTCCCCGAAGTGCGCTCCCTCGCCAACATCTACCAGTAGCCCGGTATTCCACCTATAAGCGTGGTAGGCGTGCATCCTACTATGAACTCCTACCAGGCTCATAGGCTTAGGATCCCCATCGTAATCCCCTCTAAGTACCCTCACCTCAACCCCCTTAGGCTCCCCTAGAATCCTAGCCTCAACGCCTAGTACCGCGTTATAGCTTAGATGCTCTAAAACCTCCGGTACTCTGTCCTCCTCCGTTGAACTCTCGAGATTCAATCTCTCCTCGAAAAACCTCCAGTCTGTGTAGTATTTAACTGTAGGTGTGTCAGCTATATGCTGGAAGGGTAGCTCTTTGGCAAGCCTCTGGTAAGCCTCTCTGCCCATCCTGATCTTCCACCCTGTTAGCCGTAGCCTCCTATCTTCTTGAACTCCAGCTGTATGACCTTGGATAGCACGTTAACGTACTCGAACGGTAGGTCGACCATTATCTCGTCTAGGAAGCCCAACACTATTAGGCTCTTAGCCTCATCCTCCTCCAGACCCCTACTTTGTAGGTAGAATAGCTGGGCCTCGCTCAGCCTCCCAGTCCTAGCCTCATGGCTTACGGTTGCCGTTGGCTCGTCAACCTGGTTATGGGGGTATGTGAAGGCCTGGCTCTTGCTATCAAAGATCATAGCCTCGCACTCCACGTTTGATGTCGCATACTTAGCCCCCTTGACAACCCTTATTATGCCCCTGTAGGTGTTAACCCCTCCGTCAGCGCTAATAGACTTGTTTATAATCTTGCTCTTCGTCATCCTCCCAACGTGTATAGCCTTACTCCCGGTATCCTTCAAGACCGGGCCTTTAGCCAACTGTATTACAGTATTCCTAGTACTACTATAGTCCCCCTTGAGTATGGTGCTTGGGTACACGTACGTCATCTTACTCCCAATGCTACCCTCAACCCAGTCAACTCTAGCGTGATCCTCAGCTATACCCCTCTTGTTGTTGAAGTTTATAACATCCCTACTCCAGTTCTGTAACGTAACGATCTTCACGAAAGCGTTCCTGTGAGCGTAGGCTTCAACCATACCATCGTGGAAGCTATACCTACTAAGCCTTGGAGCACTACACCCCTCAATCCATGTGATCTCAGCACCCTCACCAGCGACTATCAGCGAGTGCTCGAACTGACCCTCAGCAGATCTGCCTATGAGGAAGAAGGACTCTATAGGCTCTCTTACCTTAACACCTGGAGGCACGTATACGAAGACACCTCCACTCCATAGTGCACCGTGGAGAGCTGCAAACTTATGCTCTGTGAACGGGAATACTCTGAGGAAGTACTCTTTAACAAGATCCGGGTACTTGGATACGGCTACCTCCATGGGTAGCACTATGACACCCTTCTCCTCGAGATGTCTTTTAACCTTAGCGTATATCGTTTCACTCTCGAAGACAGTTGTAAGACCTGCTAGGGCCTTCTTCTCTATATCAGGTAGACCGAGCTTGTCGTAGTACTCTCTAATCTCGGGTGGGAGGTCGTCCCAGTCTCTAACCATCTCTACATCGGGTTTAACGTAGAATACTAGCTCCTCCAAGTCTATAGATTCAATCCCTCTAACCCATTTCGGCATTGGGAGCTTGTAGAAGAACTCGAGACTCCTAAGCCTTAGCCTCGTCATCCACTCAGGCTCCTTCTTAATCCTACTTATCTCCTCTATCATGTCCCTCGTTATCTTACCCTTGAGCTCCACCTGTGACCTAAAGGGCCTCTCGTAGCCTAGGAGCTCCACCGCGGCCTCAGTACTCTTAAATATCTCCTCTCTAAGCTCAACAGGCTTCCCCATAGCGTACACCACCTTTAACAGTGTTAAAGTAGGTTAATAAGCTTAAGTACTGAGTGTCTGCGATTGCAAACCACCATACTTCCTCCTTATACCATCGTACCCCAGCTCTTCAACCTCAAAGGCCAGCTCAGGCCCTCCCCTGGCTACAACCTCTCCTCCAATAAGTACTGTTACCACATCTGGTTTAACGAAGTGTAGCATCCTAGCATAGTGTGTTATCAACACCACGGCTTTCCCACCACTCCTCATGCTATCCACGTATGAGGCGACCTTCCTAATACCGTCTATGTCTAAGCCTGAATCAGGCTCATCTAGGATGACAACCTTGGGGTCTAACACTACGGCTTGGAGCAGCTCCCCCCTCTTCCTCTCTCCACCACTAAAGCCTACGTTAACCTCTCTCTGGAGGAGCTCCAAGGGCAGCCCTATATCGGAGGCTACCTTCTGCATTGTCTTGACAACACGTGGATCGGATATGCGTGTTAGCTCGCTAGCACCACTCCTCTTATTCGTAGAAGCTATTATCAGTGTGCTAAGCCTGACACCCGGCACTACTGGGGGATCCTGCATGCTCAGGAATATCCCTTTCAAAGCCCTCTCGTGTGTTTCAAGCCCCAGTATGCTTTCCCCATCTAGCCTTATATCACCCTCTAGGACCTCGTAACCCTCTCTACCCAGTATTGCGTATGCTAGGGAGGACTTCCCACTCCCGTTAGGCCCCATGACAACGTGTATGGTCCCATAGTCTACTTTTAAGTTCACCCTCCTAAGGACTACCTTATCCCTAACCCTCACCGTTAGATTCAAAACCTCTAGGCCCAATACCCACACCTACTTTAACGCGTGTTAAAGAAGGTTATTAAGCTTTTAGCTTAAACCCGAGGCCCTCCATGTAGCTTGTGTACAGTATGTCCTTGAATATGGTCTCCTGCTCCCTTCTAACCCTAGCCAGGATCCTGGAACCTTCAGATTCAAGGATACCTGATAACAGCCTAACCCCCTCCCTGTTAGCCAGCACTAGAGGGTTACCTGGTAAACCAACCCTACCTATGCTAGCCTTAGCTATAAGCCATGAGAGAATAGAGGTCTCATCAGCCCTCCTCCTCAACTCCTCCTCTCCAACCAGGCCCCCGCTAGCCCAGTAGAGGTCCCTGACGTAGTTAACCGAGGTAACCCTAGCTAGCCTAAGCTCAACCTCCTCGTACAAGCTCCTCCCATTAACCCTAACGACTCTCAAAACCTCAGCGGCATCCAGGCCTGTGAAGGGAGCTCTAAGGGATGCCTCGACAAGCTCCTTGAAAGCAGCGTAGGCCAGGTCGCCGTGCAGGAGCGCTATGGAGGATGCATAGGAGCTTGAGAGTAGTGTTTCAATGAAAGCCCTCAAGGGATCCCCTATGTTAGGCTTATACGAACCCCTAATCATAGCCTCAACCTCCTCCCCCGAGACGGGGTCTGCCGCTACAACACTATAGCCAATCTTAACCCATGGAACACTGAAGATTAACTCGCCAAGATCTGAGACTCTCGACACATCGACAACGTTAATACCACCAGCCAACCCCCTCTCAAGCAGGTACTTTATGAGGGAGTAGCTGGAATAGCATGAAGCATGAGCATACACCTTAAGCCTCTCCCCTCCAGACACTCGCAGACACCCTCCTCGTCTCACGTTCTCTAAATGGTTATATCACAGTGTATTTAAGCTCCACGGGTCAAACCCCCTGTGAGGTGCCGGGCTGTGAGCTTACAACCGTCGAGGATGGTAGACGTTCTTGAAAGGATAGTTAGGGCGTCCGTATATAGCATCCTAGGCTTAGTCAATGGGGGTAAGCTCCTCTTATACTCCAACGAGGAGGGGGTTGCAAGCCTGGTTCTACTAGATCCGAGCACGGGGGGTAAGATGAGGATCACTAGGGAGCCTATACTGTGGGTTGCAAAACCCCCCATTAAAGCCCCTAGAGTCGTGTACACCAAGGATGTATCGGGTGGTAGGGAGCTTCAACAGCTATTCCACTATAACCTAAGTAATATGCGTGAGGAGCCTCTCGCATCAATGGAGCCTATGAGGGCGTTCGGGGTCGCAGATGACGGTGCTAACGTAGCGTTCACGGGAGCCACTAAGGAGGATCTAGCAGTCTACATTTCAAGGAGGGGGTCTGTGGAGAAGGTCTACAGGCTACCCGGCTTCGCCATGGTGTCCGACGTCTCAGGAGATCTCATCGTCGGTTTCGGTGTCCTAGCCGGGAATCCCTTGTCCATGGAGGTTTTCATCCTCGATGTTTCCAGAGGGGAGTTTAGAGTTTACACTCCTAGGAGTGGTAGCGTCAACAAAAACCCGGTTATAGTAGGGGATAGCATTGTATTTGAGAGTAGCGCCTTCAGCCTAAAGGGGAATGAGCTTCTAAGACTAGACTTGAATACATTCGAGGTTAGTAGGCTGGAATTCAAGTTCAAAGACTACGAGGAGTACGCTCCAGTAGAGCACCCCATGTATAAGTTCCAGGATAACTCGTGGGTCGTCGTTGGGAAGAGAGAGGGGAGGACTAGGCTCTTCCTCGATGGTAGGCTAGTCTACCGAGCCGAGGGGGTTATAAACGGTGCTGTATACAATGAAGGTAGAGTCTACCTAAGTTACACAAGCATAAGGATGCCATCGAGGCTCGTTGAACTCAACCTTGAGCAGGGTGCCGAGAACATCATCCTAGAGTCTAGACTTCCAGGTGACGTGGAGGAGTCTTTCGCCAACCTAGGCTTCACGTACATTACTTCATTTGATGGAGTTCAAATCCCCGTATTCTACGTTGAAAGTAAGCTGGCGGGCAGACCCGGGCCGACTGTAATCTATGTTCACGGGGGTCCTTGGGATGAAGTTGACAGTTCGTGGGATGCTCTTATAGCATCTCTTGTGGCAACGGGATTCAACGTCGTAGCCCCCAACTTTAGAGGATCCACGGGGTATGGTGAGGGCTTTAGACAACTTGATATAGGCGATCCTGGTGGCGGAGACCTAGAGGATGTTGTGGTAGCATCGAGATGGGCTCGGGAGAGCGGGTTGGCGGACAGACTCTTCATAATGGGCTATAGTTATGGTGGCTACATGACACTATGGGCTATGGCTAGCAAGCCTGATCTCTACGAGTGTGGTGTAGCCGGAGCTAGTGTGGCCGACTGGGAGGAGATGTACGAGCTTAGTGACGCTGTATTCAGGCTCTTCATAGAAACGCTCTTCGCCGGCAATAGGGGGTTGCTTAGAGAGAGGTCGCCCATACGCAAGGTTGATAGTATTAGGAAGCCTGTATGCATAATACACCCCCAGAATGATACGAGAACACCTCTAAAACCAGTGCTAAGACTCCTAAACCTCATGCTGGAGAAGGGTAAGGTGTTCGAAGCCCACATATTACCCGGCATGGGCCACGTGGTGAACACGGTCGAGGATGCAATGAGGATACTACTACCTGGCAAAATGTTCCTACATAGGTGCCTTAGGAAACCCTACGAAACCTCATCGAGCTGACAGAAGCATCTCTAAAGTTTAGAACACTACTTAGCGAAGCTCCCTCTCCTAGGGAAAACCTAACGTTGAACTTTAAAGCTCGGGAGCTACGTTAGCTAGGATAGGGTTGTGTCGTGATAGTTATGGATTACATGGTGTACGTGGTAACCTTCTATTGGGGCACCTTATACCTTATAGCGTCTAGGAGGTTGAGTGTATGAGGCTAACGAGTATGAAGATAGTATACGATGATATCCACAGGTTACACTCGGACCCCTCGGGTAGGCATCCTGGGAGTCCTTGGAGGCTAGAGGTGGCACTATCATCCCTCAAGGAGTCCAGTGCTTGGAGTGCTGTAGAGGTTGTACCTACACCTGAAGCCGACCCTAAGCTGTTGGAGTTAGTGCACTCAAGCAACTACATTAGATTCGTCGATGAGGAGTCGAGGAGGGGGTTCCACTACCTAGACCCGGATACATATGTGACTGAGTACACGTACACCGTAGCATCTAGGTTTGCAACTGCAGCCTACAACGCAGCCATTAAATCCCTTGAGAGTGGGGAGCCCTGGCTTATAATGCCTAGACCTGGAGGCCACCACGCCGGCCGGGATGGGTGGGCTATGGGGGCTCCAACACTGGGCTTCTGCATATTCAACTACGCCGCCATGGCAGCTAAGGCTCTAGAGGCTCGGGGCTTGAGAGCTCTCATCATAGACTTCGATGCACACCACGGCAACGGAACACAGGATATATTCTGGGATGATCCTCGTGTTGTGCACGTGGACGTACACCAGGAAGCGATATACCCTGGGACCGGGGATGTAACGGACATTGGGGGCCCTGGAGCTGAGGGGACGAAGATAAACATCCCACTACCAGCGTTCTCAGGAGACCCACAATACGTGTGGTTTGTCGAGAGGATCCTAGAGCCGATTATAAACGCCTACAAGCCCGAGGCGGTGGTAGTATCAGCTGGCTTCGACGCCTATCGAGGTGACCCGCTAACGATGCTTAGAGCAACGAGGGAAACCTACGGCTACATAGCCTACACGCTAAGAAACCTTTATGTCGAAGGGAGGGTTAGAGCTTTGGTTACAAACCTTGAGGGAGGCTACGGGGATGGGCTTAGGCATGGTTTAAGGGAGTACGTAGAAGTGCTCATGGGGGTTAAAGAGTTTAGGAGGACCGTGGAGCCTAGGGAGCCGCCTAGAAGGATTGCAGAAGGACTCCGTAGAATTCTAGGGAGATACTGGGGCTTGGAGCTGTAACGTTGAGGCCTCGCGCCCTCTCTAGCCTATGTAGTAAGGTACCACTATTATGCTGAGGATGTAGTGGATTAATAGCGATATTATAGTGAAGGGTATTGTTATCTTCAACCACTCAATCCACGAGATTCGAGTGCCTCTAGCCTTCTCAGCTATAACCAGTGATAGGTATAAGGCTGGAGCTCCGGCAATCGTGGCATTACTCCCCAGGGTTCCAGCCCAGACTACAGCCCAATAATGTGGCCACGGATCCAAGCCCAGTATACCTCCTGTTTCTTTTAGGGATTTTAGGAGGAATAGTATGACTGCGTCATGCTCTACTACCGTTGATAGTAGTGCTGTCACCCAGTAAACTAGGGTGTAGGATAGTAGTATATCTCTTTCTATGTAGGATGCTATAATCCTAGATACCTCGTCTATAACACCGCCCGCTTTAAGCCCTCCTACGAGCATGAAGAGCGATATATAGAATATTATCACCCTCCACTCCATATCCCTTAGGATGTCCTCGAAAGCCGGGATACTGTTACCCTTAAGCTTATGTCTTAGGAGCTCCAACAAGACCGAAGTAGCAGTGGCTACTGATACTGCTAGAGCACCAAGCTCTACGCCTAGCACTGGCCTTATCGAAGCTAGAACAATGAATGCTATGAAGCCAGATGTTGCTGCGAACGCTGTAATCTTATCAAGCTTGGGGGCTTCAAGTTCTATGGTGGAGCTCGCATCCCCTCCCATCCTAGTCCTGGTAGCCCTAAACCATAGAGGGTATAGTATTAGGAGTGTAAGTATGAATGAAAGGGATAGTAAGGGGAGACTACTAGGAGCCCCCCTAAACCATATGAAATCCAGGAACTCCGCACCCGCTACACCGTGTAACATTTGAGGTGGCAGATCTCCTAGGAGTAGCGCTGTACCCATATAGTTAGCTGCAAGACCAACAGTCATTGCAGCCACCAGGGGGTCCATACCAGCTCTTAAAGCCACCCT
>Ga0080008_139203_pt1 | contig 35654 bp, 39 predicted proteins | sample ConCONMetagenome_FD_69211 | JGI IMG/M metagenome (GOLD analysis project Ga0080008, IMG submission 69211) | Hot spring microbial streamer communities from Conch Spring, Yellowstone National Park, USA - CON_C (SPADES assembly) (version 2) | ecosystem: Environmental > Aquatic > Thermal springs > Hot...
GGGGAACAAGGCGTGAGGGTGTGAAGAAAGTGATTAGAGCTACTCACAGATAATTAAAACTGACTATCAGACCCGAACCCCGCTACGGCTTAGTCTTGTCGGGAGTAATTCTAGTGCCGCTCTCACCTCTCAGTGCCTCGATGGCTTTTGTCAAGTGCGCTATAATAGCTACTTTCCCACCGTTCTGAACAAACCTAATACCAGCGAGAACCTTTGGGCCCATGCTCCCGGGCTTAAAGTGCCCTTCGCTGTAGTGCTTCAAGGCCTCGCTAACAGTTACCTCTCCGAGAGGCCTCGCCCTCTCAGTCCCGTAGTTTAGGTGCGCGTACTCCACATCTGTCAGTATTAGTAGCGCGTCGGCGCGGAGTGTCGTGGCGATTCTCTCAGCGTCGAGGTCTTTGTCAATAACAGCTTCAACTCCACGCAGCTCGCCGCTCTCCTCAACTACGGGTATGCCCCCGCCTCCACCACATATTACAATAAAGCCCTCCTCCGCGAGCTTCTTAATAGCGTCGATCTCTACTTGCGCAATAGGGTCTGGCGAGGGCACAACTCTCCTGTAGCCTCCACGGGGATCTGGCTTAAAGATCCAGTTAAACTCCCTCGCTAGCTTCTCCGCCTCCTCCTTCTCGTACCAGGGCCCAATGTACTTAGTCGGGTCTCTAAAAGCGGGGTCGTCACTGCGCACTAGGGTCTGTGTTATAATAGTCACTACGCCCTTAACTCTACTGGGTATGAGGCCTCTCTCTCGTAGCTTATTGTACACAGCCTGCTGTAGTATGTAGCCAAGCCAGCCCTGAGTCATAGCTCCAGCTATGTCTAGGCTCATGGGTGGAGTGTTCTTCTCCTTCAAGCCGAGGGCCATCCACTCGGCAATAATACCCACCTGAGGCCCATTACCGTGCGTGATCACGACTCTATAGCCCTCCTCTACTAGCTTAACAATAGTCTCAGTTGCTATGTACGCGTTTCTCCAGTAGTCCTCTACAGCCCCCCTGTCACCTCTACTCTGAAAGGCATTACCACCAAAAGCCACCACTACTAGGCTACCTGGCTTCAGCATGAGAACACCTCTCCGCCACGTAGTCGATGCCGTGACGGGGATAGGTATGGGGGAGGAGTCTTAAATTAGCTTCTCGGGTGGTGAGCGTGATTTAGACTACTACGTGGCCGGCTGTAGTGTGGACTCTCAGCGGCGCGTGACTAGTCTACCGTGCTCTTCTAGTATTCTGTGCGAGTACGTGACTATGAAGTGCATCCACGCGAGGTATCCGATTGGAATTATCACGAGTCCAGCTAGCTGTGTAATTCTGTTTAGAGTGTAGTACTTGACTGCGAAGTCTACAGTTGTGTATAGGCCTACTAGAATGAGTCCTAGAGCCATGTAGATTAAGCCTACTTGTCTCCGCGTAATAGAGTTCTTCCTGTAGCCCACAGCGTCTAGTGTAGCGCCGAGAACTATCAATAAGAGACTACAGATCAGGATGATCGCGAAGCTCAAGTAGTAGAACTCTCCGAGTAGAATACTAGTCCTTGTAATTAAGTTCAAGTAGTAGTTGAAGTTTAGTATGATACTATAGCACAGGAAAACAGTGAAACTGATTATAGCGCCCTCATTAGCACTACTAGTACTCCGTCTAGGCCTCCTCTTCTCACCTACTGCAGTGGAGCTTACTACGCGAGTGCTGAGTACTGCAACACTACTAGCGTAGAGAACTGCTCCATTAATCGCCTCCGAGAAGCCTCTAGTAGCTTCAACCAGCATTTCAATGGCTCTACTCAGAGCACTGCGCAGAGTACTTAGCACTCTCCCCACTGCTCCCTCCCTCAGGTCTACGCGTAGTGCAAGAGTGTACTCGGTCTCCGCGTAGTCAGTGGACAGCGAGACGCGCAGATCTATACGCCCCGTTTCAACTACTCGCTTCAGAACCCCCTCTACACCACTAGCTACTCTGCGAGCATAGTCAACAAGTAGAGAGACTCTGTTTTTGACCTCGCTAGTAATTCTACCGGTGCTAATTACTCCACTAAGAGAGCTCAGCCTCGCGCTCAGGCTTTCTAGGTAGGAGCGCACTTCTTGAACTACGAGGTCAACACTATAGCCCTCTCGACTAGCGTGAAGGAATTTGATCTCACTACTTCTCGAGCCGGTGTTTCGAGAACTCGTGAAAGCCTCCGTGAGCACTACAGTAACTATTAGTGAGACTACTAGCGCTACGAGCGCAGTACTAAGCCTCATCTAGGCGTCACCACGTTGATTAAGAAATATTACGCACTAACTGTATGAAATTTAATGCGATAACCCGTTTAATATTTTTTACTCGTGGTTAACTAGAGAGAGGTGTGCGCTCCACGGTCTCTACTAGTAGAGTAGTTAATACTGTTAATACTGCTGAGAGAGTCTACGTCGTGGTAAATATTGTTAAGCAGATTCACGCACAGTTTCTCCTAGGGGCTTAACTGTGAGGGTGTAGTGCTCTGCGCGGTGTTGGAGTGTGGCTGGGCTAGATCCATTCAAGCTGGCTGAGATCGTGGAGAGGCAGGTTACTAGGAGGGCTCGCGGTGTTCTCGAGAGGGGGTATTACAGGTTTCGTGGTGGTCGCTGGTATGGTGGCATAGCTACTGGCGACGTAGTGGGCTGTAATTTGAGGTGTAAGTTCTGCTGGAGCTGGAGGTACAGTTACTACGGGGATAAGGGGTGGTTTGAGTCCCCCAGATCAGCCTTCGAGAAGCTAGTGTCTATAGCCTCGAAGTGCGGCTACAAGTACCTGAGGCTGAGTGGTGGTGAGCCGACAATTGGAGTTGAACACCTCTACGAGCTATTAGGCCTCGTAGAGGAGACCAAGTACTCGTTTATACTCGAGACTAATGGGCTACTAATAGGCAAGTACCCCGAGATAGCGCGCAGACTAGCTTCTTACAGGAGAGTAATTGTGAGAGCTAGCTTCAAGGGCTGTACGCCAGAGGAGTTCGAGTACTTGAGTGGCGCTGACAAGTCTTTCTACGAGTACCAGTTTAAAGCCCTTGAAAACATGTTAGCGCAGGGTTTAAAGCCCTGCGAGGACTTCTACCCAGCTGTAATGTTGAGTTTTAGTAGTGAAGAGACCTACAGGGCTTTCAGAGAGAGGCTTTCTAGTATACACCCAGCTCTAGCTGAGTGCATTGACGAGGAGTACGTAATACTGTACCCCCACGTCAGGGAGCTGTTGAGGAGGAATAGGCTAAAGCCGCGAGTAGCGTATGATCCCAGCGGAGTACCCGAGTTCATGATCTAGTGGGCTGGGCGAGTGGAGTGAGAGTCGTTTACACGGTTGGTTTCCCCGAGGCAGTCATTTGTAGTTAGTTGTAAGTAGTTGTGAATGCTTTTTCTTGCCTCGGGGTTCCCGGGCTCTGCTCGGGTTTTCACTGCGTCACAGCCCGGGCTATCAGGGCTCCACGTAACCCAAAAGCCCCTCATCTGCACTAAAGACAACAACTCAAACACCAAAACTCATCATCCACAAGTAAACACACATGGAGAAGCTAATAAATATAAGCCAGCCACTCACAGTCATCTACAACTAATCGCAAGCAATTATAGATCGGTCACGGCTCCGAGGAGTATTAAGTTAAACAGCCCGTGCACAGGCTACTGTGTGGTGGTTTAGTGAAACTACTCGTGAACACTATTGAGTTAACCAATACTTTTTTAAGGGTGAGTGTAGTAAGGAGTAAATGTGTGAGAGTAACTAGTGGTGTATAACGAGAGGTTTTGTTCTAATGGGGAGAGCTAAGAAGAAGGCCCCGCGCGAAGCAGTTAAGGAGGAGTCGCTTTTCAAGTGGATTATTGACCCCAAGAACCCGGCTTACTTGAAGAAAAAGCTCCTCGAGGCGATTGAGGAGGGCACCTGACCACTCTGCAATCACCGCACTCGGCACTAGATGTGCTGGCTGAGAAGCTGTCTCGGGGGCTCGCCTAAATTAGGCCTTGTAGTGTATTATTCTACTGGGTGTAGGCTTACGAGCACTCGTACTAGTAGTGGCGTTGTGAGAGTGTCAACTGGTATTAGAGAGCTGGATGAGGCTCTAGAAGGCGGTATTCCTAAGGGTAGCTGGGTCGCTATTACCGGTGAGCCTGGTACCGGCAAGTCTATTCTCTGTATGCACTTCGCGTGGGCTGGGCTACAAGCGGGAGACCCCGTAGTCTACGTGACTACCGAGGCCGAGTTTAGAGACGTCGTGAGGCAGGCCAAGATGTTCAATATGGACTTCGAGTCTCGCAGAATACATGACATTTCTAGTCGAGAAGAGCCCAGCGAGTCCCCTGAAATAGTCGTTATTGACATTTTCGGCTTGCTGAAAATAGCTAGGCAGTTAACTGAGAGCCTAGAGGCCACTAGCCCCGAGAGAGCTAAAGAGGCCACTAGGAAGAGGAGGTTCGCGGCGCTCGATATCCAGACACTAATAGCGGCTATACACGAGGCGTACAGGATACTGGGAGTTCTGAGAGAGGAGAAGGCGAGGTCTCCATACAGGCACGTGAGGCTAGTAATAGACTCTATGAGCGCGTTCTGGGCTGATAAGCCCGCTATGGCGAGGAAGTACAGCTACGACTTGAAAATAGCCACGCACAGAGAGAACGTGACAGCCTACCTCGTCTCACAGTACGCTATGACCACGAGGTCTACTTTCGGCTTCGGGCTGGAGCACATAGCTGACGGCGTCTTCCACCTCTGGATGGAGGACGTTGAGAAGACTCGCGAGGTTCAGAGGTACGTGGTTATTAAGAAGATGAGAATGACTAATCACGCGAAGACGGCGTTTAGACTAGACGTAGCGCCCGGTAGAGGAGTCGTCCTGGAGCCCCTAAAGTAGCTCCTCGCAGAACCACGCCATGTTGAGTGGCGAGGGCTTAACGCGCGGGTCTGGTAGCACCGCCTCCCGCTTAACCCTCTCGAGAGCCCTACTCAGCACTTCAGCGTCTAGCGCTATAGTCGCGGCCACCGAGGCGAGCCCGCTCCACCTACCCCACTTCTCACTCCAGTACTTCTCCGCCTCGCGCTCGCTTACACCGTAGACTACACTAGTAATCCTCCTCAGCCACCTGTCCAGCGGCGGCAACTCGTACCTCCTCGCAGAGAGCACTAGTGCTAGCCTCGCGGTGTAGGCGCCAACGCCCCTAATTCTCCGCAGAGCCATCTCAGCCTCCACGAGGTCTAGTCTCGCCAGGTCCTCGCTCCTAAGCCTCCCCGCCTCGAGGGCCTCCGCTACGCGCAGTACAGTGTCGGCCCTGTAGCCAAGTCCAGCTCTCCTCAGCTTCTCGGGCTCCTTGAGGATCTCTCTCGGAGAGGGGGGTCTCAGTAGCTGAGTGCTCTCCAGGTCTATTCTCTTATTGTACGCTCTCACAAGCTCGTGCAACATTCTCCAGCCCTGCTTGAAACTCGCGTTTTGCTGACACACAGCTACTAGAAGCCCCCACCAGAGGTCGCAAGACCTCAGCCTCCACCCAGTGAAGGCTTTGGCGAGGCCGCCTAGTAGGGGGTCTCTGGAGGCCAGCTCGTAGAACTCGGAGAGGTCTTCTCGAGTGCCGAGAGCCCACTCAAGCCTCCCGAGTAAGTCCTCCTCGCAGCTCTCAGAGTACACCTCGTACTCGCCACTGTAGTGCACCCTCGCCACTGCTACACTACTCCACGGAATGTAAGTGTACGCGTAGTTCTCGCCGACCCAGAAGCAGAGATTATAAGTCTTCATAGTCTTCTCGAAGTCTATGCCGCTGAGCCTGCTGCGAGCGCAGAGACGCAACCTCACTAGGAGGTCCCCGGAGCTGAAAAGGGTGGGAGCCCTGCGAGTAGGAAAAAAAGGGAGACCAGGACTACTTCTTTCTAGCTAGAAGCGCTACTGCGGCTACTACCACAACTGCGGCTACTACTACTCCAATAATCACTTCTGGTCTCTCGTACCACTCAGGCGGCTTTGTGGGCGGAGCAGGCGTGGGCGTTGGAGTAGGTGTTGGGGTTTCAACTACTTCAATACTACCAGTGAGCGTCAAGTAGGCGCGCCCGTGACCACTAATCACTATAGTAGTCGTGTCCGCTGTCCTACTCACAGTGTAAGTGACACCCGCACTAACGATTTCGACGTCGTAGTTGCCAGTAATTCTCAGCTCAACTGTGCTCGAGGCTCTGAGAGCTCCTAGTGGAGTGGTGTCTACACTGCTCGCGCAGGCGCCCAGTCCCAGCTCCGTGAAGACGTTACTAGCTGTAAACGCGAGTGAGATTTCTCCACTATTACAGGCGAATACCGTGACGTATCCAGCTGTCTCGTTGTAGTTTACTCCGGCTACTAGTAGACCCCCACTAACAGTGTAGTTTAGGAACGTGAACGCGGACTCCTCGTTTAGAACTCTCACTGGTATAGCTACGTAGCCGCAGTTTGGCAGGGATATTGTCGCGTTAATGACCAGTATGCCAGTGTTCTCAACGGGGTTGTACACTAGGAGGTAGTAGACAGAGCTCACGGCCTCGCCCTGTACACTAGTACTAGTAGCTACTAGGAGCAGTAGTGAGACTAGAAGTGAGAGTACTAGTGCCCCGCGCGCACTCACCGCGAACACCACGTGCAGTACTAGTTCACGTGTAGGGTTAATAAGTAATAATAAGCTGTGAGTGCAGTACTCTCTCTGTGCGCGGTGGGCTTATTGAGTAGTAGTGAGAAGCACCGCGTCCTCTCAGCTAAGAGGCGGGGTCTAGCCAGTGAGAGAATAGCTGTCAGTATTCTCGAGGAGCTCGGCTACAGAGTGCTCGAAGTCGGCAGGAAAATTATTATCAACGACACTGAGATCGGGGAAGTAGACGTCCTGGCCGAGGATCAGAGCGGGGAGAAGTACGCTGTAGAAGTAAAGGCTGGTAGACTAGATGTGGGTGGTGTCAGGCAGGCCTACGTCAACGCGCTGATACTGGAGGCTAAGCCAATGGTTATATGCAAGGGCTTCGCCGACGACGCCGCGAGAGAGCTCGCCGAGAAACTGGGCGTTAGAGTAGTTCAGCTCTCAGACGTCTTTCTAGTCGAGAGCGAGGAGCTCTACAGTATTGTGAGAGAAGCTGTCGAGGAGGTTCTCACAGAGTACTTCGAGCTCTTCTACGGGTACACAGCTCACTTAAAGCCCGAGCACTACGAAATTCTCTCAGCGATATACAGCTCTACTAGTATTGAAGAGGCGGCTGAGAAGCTTAATCTCGACGTCTCTGCACTAGCGAGGCACATAGACGAGTTGAGAAAGCAGGGCGTTATCCCGAAGTGGGCTTCTAAGTACAGTAGTGTTAAGCGAGTAGCCCAGATACTAGTACAGAAACAGAGCGTTGTGAGCGCGCTCGAGGAGAGCAGGAAGCTAGTAGAGAGCTTGAAGAGCCTTGTAGACCAGTTAAAGGCGCTGCAGGGAGCGCTCCACACACTAACACAGCAACTAGCAAGGACACAGCAAGTACTCGCAAGTCTAGAAAAACACGCCGAGAAGAACACTCAGGAGAAGGCGCTCAGTAACTAGAAGCACTAACAGCCTCGGTTTAGGAGAGGGGAGTTGAGAGCGCCGAGACCTCGGAGAGGTCTATAAACGAGTATCTCACCGGGTAGCCGGAGCCCTTCACTACTCTCCCGTAGTGCACTTCACCACCCACTTCGTACTCAGTAGTCAACTGGACTTCGTAGTCCACTACTGTAGCGGCTTTAGCAGTAGTCCCGCCCATGTCTAGAGAGATAACTCTCCTCAGGCCTAGTAGCCTGGCGAGCCCTGTAGCCGCCACCACGCCGGCAGCGGGGCCCGACTCAATTAGCTGAACAGGCCTCTTAACAGCCTCCTCCACGGTCACTAGGCCCCCTAGCTCGACATAGCGTAGACCACTGCGCCGCGGCTCCTCGCGTGCTCCTCGATCTTCTCGAGGTAGGCGCTGACAACTGGCATTAGAGCCGCGTTCACGACGGCCGTGCTAGTCCTCTCGTGCTCGCGAGGCTCCCATGCCACTTCGTGCGAGAGAGACACGTACTTGAACTTCTTCTTCAAGACCTCGCCAGTCCACAGTGTCCTCTCGTCTACTTTAAATCTCAGCTCTCTCGGGGCTCCTGGTAGTTGAGAGTAGTTTTAGAGTTCTAATCTCTCCACTCTCATCTAGTACTACGAAGTCCGTGAATGTCCCCCTACATCTACTGCTACAGTGCGAGCCACAGAGACACCCGAGCCCGCGTGAACTCATAGAGACGACGCCTATATCAGCTCTCCCGGAGCGGAGCCCGCTTCTAGAGGAGTCCAGCGCGCCAGCGCGGAGGAGCTGTATCTGCTTACTAGTGAGGAGAGGGCCCCCTCAGTGCGGAGTGCGCTGGAAGTAGACGCTGGAGTGTTGACGCCTCGGGCTCGGCGAGCTCTACTCGGCTACGTGACTGCAAGATTTTTAAACCCTCGAACCACATGTTCACTACTAGCACTTGCAACAGTACTATCAAGTAGCGCAGTGCGGGGAGGATCTCTATGAAGAGTATAGAGGAGTTGAGGGCTGTTGCCAATGAGATCTGTGCTAAGTACGGCACGCTCTGCTTCTCTGAGGGAGAGCCTGATAAACTAGTGCTCTTCGGGTTGACGTGGGTTGAGAACTTCTACTACGTAGACCCCGTCGCGTGTGCTGGAAACCCCGTGTGCGTTGAGACTATTTTCGAAATGCACAGCACAGTCTTCAAGCTGGCACTAGAGGGCAAGTACACTGTAACTATTAATAAGAGGCTACTTGAGAGGGCGGTTAGGAGGCTACTCGAGCTGAGCGAGAGACTCGGCACTGTAGCCACCTCAGTGTAAATACGTACACGCGACTCCGCGCCGGCCCCAAGCTATTAATATGTGTGCCCTTCTCTCTCCACTACACGGTGGGCTCTGTGAGTAGTCTCGAGGAGTATAAGCCCAGAAACTGGGAGCTAGTAGTCTGCGCAGTGCTCTTCGCGCTGTGGACTGTACCGGCAGTGCTGCTGGACAAGCCCGATGTTAGAGTCCTCGGAGTGCCGGTTCTGTGGTTTTACTACATTGCGCTCTCAGTTGTGACTTCACTAGTCATTACTCTAATGTACCTAGTAGAGGAGAGGTGGAGGCTGTGAGTGTAGCTGTCTCTATAATGCTCTCGGCAATACTAGCCTCGGCTCTAGTAGGATTCCTCGCGGCTAAACTGAGAGTTAAAGCTCTGAGAGCAGACACCTACATAGTCGCGGGCAGGGCTCTCGGCACGCTAGTCTACTTCCTAAACGCGGCCGCGGCTATTTACAGCGGCTACACTTTCCTGGGCGGTGCCGGCTACTCCTACAAGTACGGTGCCGCCGCTATATTCATGTGGGCTACTTCACTGCTAGGCTACGTAGTGGGCTACATCGTAGCCCCCTACTTATGGAGTGTTGCGAAGAGAAACAACTTACTGACGTTCTCGGACTACATTATGTGGAGGTACGGGAGTAGAGCACTAATGGTCCTGGCCGCCGCGATCTCTGTTATCTTCAACGTGCCGTACGTTCAAATGCAGATACGGAGCGTCTCAATACTCCTCGACCTGTGCTCGGGTGGAGCTGTGCCAGCACTACACGTGGCGGTACTCTCCTTCCTGCTAGTAGTTCTCTACGTGTTTCTCGGAGGCATGATCTCAGTGGCTATTACGAACATCTTCTTCGGCGCGTTAATGCTGGCAACTATGCTTGGAGGTAGTCTAGCTGTAATTCTGAAGTACTTCGGGGGGCTCCCGGGACTCTACAGCACAGTTGAGAGTGTGAGCCCAGCTCACTTAACACTGGGATTGAGGTCTGAGGCGTGGTTTATCTCCACGATTATTGGAACAGCTCTCAACTTCTGGGTCTGGTCTACGAGAGTACAGTTGCTCTACACAGCCAGAGACGCGAGAGTCTTGAGGAGGGGTATGGCCCTGCTCTCCTGGTACATTATTCTCGGCACAGTGTGGATTACTCACGTGGGCCTCGCCGCGCTCGCACTCGGCTTAAAGCTCAGAGACCCGGACTACGCGTTCGCTAGAGTAGTAGAGCTCGCTTACGGTGAAGTAGCACTGGGACTAGTAGCGGCTGGTGGCGCGGCGGCCTCGCTCTCAACAGCCGCTGCCATACTACTAGACCAGGCGAGCACCACTGCGAGAAACATGATTGAGCCCTTAACGCGCGCGAGACTCGGAGATAGAGGACTAGTAGCGGTCACTAGAATACTAGTACTAGTCTACGGCGCCATCTCTACTGTGCTCGCCTACACCTCGCCGAGTCTACTAGTAGACCTCTACTTGCTGAGTGCTAGTGGTGTACTCCAGCTGTTCCCGGCGCTGATAGTAGGGGTTTTCTGGAGGAGTCTCAGTAAGCTAGAAGTAATACCCGGACTAGTAGCCGGAGAAGCCGCAGTCGTAGTACTCTACGCGCTTAAACTAGAACCCTATGGAGTGGCCTACATGGTGTGGGGGCTACTAGTGAACGTAGCAGTTATGCTCGTAGTCTACGCCGCCAGGAGACTAGCCGGTATTAAATAACACGCTCTTCTTTATTTACTCCAGAGACACCACTCTATAGTAGTGTGTGCATTAGGTGTGTGCAGAGTGAAGTACAAGCTAATCTACCTCGTCGTAGACGGCGTAGCGGACAGCTTAGCGGACCACGTGACTACTCTCGAAGCAGCTGTAAAGCCGGGACTGGACTGGGTTGCTAGTAGAGGTGTGTGCGGTCTACTCTACCCCGTGGAGAGAGGCGTGGCCCCCGAGAGCGACGAGGCTGTTATATCACTACTAGGCTACAACCCCCACGAAGTATACCCGGGTAGGGGTGTTCTAGAGGCTCTCGGAGCGGGGCTTGAGTTGAAGTGGGGTTATGAAGTGGCTTTCAGAGCCAACTTCGCCACAGTGGACCCGGCTACGAGGAGAATTATTGACAGGAGAGCGGGAAGAAGGCTCACTAGTGAAGAGGCCCGCGAGCTCGCGAGAGCCGTGGACAACATGGAGCTCGGAGAGTACGAGGGCTACGCGAGAGTAGTAGCGACGGTGAGCCACAGAGCTGTAGTAGTTATTGGTAGCAGGAGATACAGGCTCTCCCCACTAGTCAGCAACAACGACCCCGCGTACGCTAGGAGGGGGCTCGTGAGCGTGGCCGTGGAGAACCCCAGCCCCTTCGTAGAGGAGATTAAGCCACTAGCACCCACTAGAGAAGCCGAGATCACTGCTAGGCTCGCGGACATCTTCTTCGAGAAGTCGCTCAGAGTGCTGTCTGACCACCCACTAAACGCGGAGAGAGCTAGGCGCGGGCTACTACCCGCTAACGCACTGCTACTCAGAGACGCGGGGGGAGAGCCCCCGAGAGCTGAGCCCCTGCCAGCCAAGTACCAGTGCAAATTCGCGGTTCTAGCTGAAATGCCGGTTGAAGTGGGAATTGGCAGGGCTTTCGGCGCCGACACAGTGGAGCTGGGCCTGCCCACTGGGGACCCGCGAGTAGACTACGACGACAGGCTCAGAGCAACGCTCAGAGCTGTTAGGAGCTACGACGTTGTCTACGTGCACTTAAAGGGCCCCGACGAGCCGGGTCACGACGGGGACTTCGAGTCGAAGAAGAGGAGAGTCGAGGAGATAGACAAGTACTACGTTCAGCCACTAGTCGAGGAGGTCAGGGACAAGTACGCTCTACTAGTAACAGCAGACCACGCCACTCCCCCCAGTAGGAGGGCCCACACGAGCGACCCTGTGCCAGTAGCCCTCTACACGCCAGAAGTCAAGCCGGACAGCGCCGCCAGGTTTACTGAGAGGGAGTGCGCGCGGGGGGCCCTCGGAGTAGTAGAGCACGGCTGGCTACTACTCCCACGCGTGCTGAGAGAGTACTTGTAGTGGTATAGTGGCTTGGCGCTCAGAGTCTACGTTCCACTGCACATTTCAGGCGTGTGGATACCGCACTACTCCGAGAACCCCCTGGAGGCGGGGAGTACCGGCGCGGGCCTTGCTGTGACTAGTCTCCTAGTGGCTGAGGAGGTGAGTGAGTGCGGTATTTTTCTAAACGGCCTCAGAGTCCTAGTAGACCAGGCGCGGGAGCTGTGTAGTGAATTGGGAGTGGAGAGGGGGGTCTCGGCGAGGTCGTGGTTCAGCCTTGGCGCGGGCTTCGGGTTCTCGGCGGCGCTTCTAGTATCACACAGCCTCGTGCTTCACAGCGCGCTACGCCTCCCGCTACTCAGGGCTCTTCAGAGAGCACACGTCTTGGAGGTCAAGTACAGGACTGGGCTGGGAGACGTGATTGCAGAGTACACGGGGGGCTTCGTGGTGCGAGTTAAGCCGGGCGCCCCCGGCGTGGGAGTAGCACTGAGAGTGCCTGTTAAGAGCAGAGTTGACTTAGTGCTAGTTGAAGTGGGCGCTGGCGAGTCTACTAGCTCGATGCTCTCGAGAATGAGCAGAGAGCTACTGGCTGAGGGTGAGAGGCTACTAGAGAGAGTACTAGACGCTCAGGACTTACTAGTGTTCTTCGAGTCCGCGAGGATGTTTACTAGTAGGCTGTTCAACTACGGCCCCGCGGAGAGGGCTCTGCGCGGCTTGAGGGGCGTGGTAGACTACTACTTGAAGAAGTCCGCTCTCGTCGCGTGGTGTGAGAGAGATCACACCTGGGACGTCGTCTCAGAGCTCGAGAAGAGGGGGTTTAAAGCGCGCTACTCCACTATATCGCCTATGGGTGTTCACGTTGTGGATACCCCCTAACCACCCGAGGCGCGAGAGCCTGCTCGTAAGAGAGAGGCTCGTGGAGGGGTTTAAGAGGGGCCTCGTAGCCCCAGAGGGCTTAATAGCGCACGGCCGCGGGGAGTGCTTCGACTACCTCATAGGCGAGTCCACGCAGCCCTTCGCGCTGAGAGCTATTGAGGCGGCTGTAGCGGCACTGCTACTAGCTAAACACCCAGTTATATCAGTGAACGGGAATACGGCCGCGCTCGTGCCCAGAGAGGTGGTTGAGCTGGCTCGCGAAGTCAACGCGGAAATCGAGGTGAACTTGTTCTACAGGACGCGCGAGCGGGAGGAGGCTATCGCGGAGTGGCTGAGAGAGCACGGAGCCGAGGAGGTACTGGGTGTTGGTGAAGACGCCTCGGCCACTATACCAGAGCTGTTTAGTGAGCGGAGGAGAGTCAGCCCCCGCGGAATACTAGTAGCAGACGTCGTGCTAGTCCCACTAGAGGACGGGGACAGGACGGAGGCCTTGAGGAGAATGGGGAAGACGGTTATAGCCATAGACTTAAACCCCCTCTCCAGGACGGCTAGAGCGGCGTCAATTACAATTGTAGATAACGTTGTGAGGGCTATTCCAGTAATGGTTGAGAAGGCGAGAGTAATGAAGAAAATGAGTAGAAGCGAGCTAGAGAGTATTCTCGGAGAGTACGATAACAATAAGATACTGCGAGAAGCGCTGAGACACATACTGAGTAGACTCGGCGAGCTCGCCGCGAGCAGGCTCACGCTGTTTTAACGAGTAGAGTGAAGAGAGCTGAGATTAAAAACTGTAATTAGAGCGGCTGGGTGCTCCGAAAACCTAGTAGCCTCCGACCTCCTCTTGTACTTCCTCAACGGTCTCTTTGCGCGTGGCCTCCTCGACACCCGGCGCTCTGTACTCTCTCAGAAACAGCTGCTTGTCAATAATGCCGGCTAAGTAGACGAGTACTGTTGGAGCTATGAGTATTCCTAGCAGAGCGTAGTCCTCGAGGTGTACTGGTATGCCCTGTATTACAGTGGAGAGCCTCACTAGCTTGTACGGCGTTACTCCTAGTTGCGGGCTAAACCTGTTGAGATTCCATATCATGAGCGCCAGCATGAGCCAGTTTGTAGCGAAGTTCATTAAGCCGGGTCTCCTCGGGAACAGCATTAATCCCGGAACGCGCTTCTTGGTTAGCGGTGGCAGGAGATTTGACCCCATAAATCCGAGCTGGTCTTCGAGCACGTGTGCCATGTATCCCAGCGCGCAGGCTACGGCTAGGTGCAAGTAGTTAGCGTAGCCCGCTAGTAGCGCCACTAACCCGGCTACCAGGCCCGCTATTAGACTCGCTGTTATACTGTGCGAGAAGCCCCTGTGCCACGGTATAAACACCTCTTCTACTACTTCACCGGACTTCACATAGCCTATTTCAGGGCCCGAGAAGGCGTCAATAACTGTTGGTCTTGGGTAGACTTTTCTAAACGGGTGCTTAGTGTACGCTACACCCACTCTCCTGTACTCCGCCGGCTCAGTGCCCTCTAGGGGTAGCCCGCCCGTTGAGACTAGGGGGCCCATGTAGACTACTATTCTCCTATTGTCCTGGTCGTAGTATACTAGAAACCTCCTGTAGAAGTCTCCTACTACTCTAATATTGTGTATTTTAATAGTCACCATTCTCCCCGACTCGTACGCCCTGTCAATAGCCTCCGCCACCTTATTCGCTATGTACTGCGGGTGGGGAGCGTCAGCTACGTTCCAGTAGGGTTTGCCGTCTTCACCTATATCGAGGAAGCCTGAGATACTCACTCTCCTCCTCGCCCTCGCCGCGTCCTCGACGCTTGACCCCAGGGCCTCTCTCAGCTTAGTGTAGTCCCTGTCTCTAGCCACTACGAGTATCTCGCCGGTCTCGTCTCTGAGCGTGAACTTGGCGAAGCCCTCTCTCTCCTCGAGTACTCTCTCAATGTAGCCTTCAATGTAGTAGAGCCTCCACCTCTCCGCCTCGCTCAGCCTGCCGATCTTTACTCTCCTGGGGGAGAGTTTCGTCCTCGGATCTCGCGGCGCCGGGTCTGCGACTATGTCCTGCCTCCACAGGAACCTCCTGAACTTGAAGTCAACGAAGTCCGGCATGTACGCCGCTACTCCCGCGAGCACAGGCCACATTACTCCGTTAACTAGGTCTGCCAGCAGTGGCGGGAAGAACGTCACCGCTGCTAGCCCGGAGAAGAAGTGAGTCCACCCTCTCATCTCGATCACCTAATGCCCAGTACCGTTAGGACTTCGTCGGTGTAGCCCGTGACGTTGAGTAGTACTGGGAGTATTAGCGCCCCCAGGCAGTAGCTCAGCCTCGTGTTGAACACCATTGCCGCGAAGCCGACGGCGGTGGCCGCGGCTAGGAGGAGTAGCCCGTTGAGCCCCGTCAAGTAGTACACTAGCGCCACTAGGAAGACGGCTACTACAGCCGAGATCTTCGCGTAGCTCACCCTCGTGAGTAGCTTAGCCACGGCCTTAGACATGTATATCGTGCCTAGAAGCGAGGCTCCCGCAACTAGGACTATCAGCGCGGCGCCGTAGTAGAACTCGATCCACGCTTTAGGCGTGTATAAGCCCCCGACAAGCCACGCCACAGCCCCCCTAGTTACTCTCATTGTCGGGTGGAAGAGGAAGAACAGGGCGCCGGTGTAGTAGACCGCTCTAGCTGCTCCCTGGCTAATTAGAAACGCGTCGTCTCCTCTACTACTAGCCGTGTGCCCTCCTATGAGAGCCCCCATCCCCCCAGTAATAATTGGGAAGAAGGCCGCGATTCCGCCGCCTATAATGCCCGACGCCGCGCCGTTAACAACAGCACTCGGAGCTGTCTCTGCAACGTGCCTAGTATCTTGTGGTGGGAGCGTTCTCCTGGAGATAATGTTTCTCAGAACCCAGGGTAGCCCGAAGAACCCTATAAATAGTGGCGTCAATCTGGCGAATGAGACTTCGAGTTTAATTAGCCCGGAGTAGGTCGCGTAGAAGCCCAGTACGCCGGAGGCAAAGAACACTAGTATTCCTCCTAGTATCTGCCTCCACGCTAACCAGAGCCTCTCAAGGCCGCTCCGCCCCAGATCGCTCTCTTTGGGCCACTCGCTGAGAAACATGAACAGCACGACTGCTAGTAGCGCGAACCAGTAGTATGGGCTGAACAGGTTGTATATTATGGGCATAACCACTACTCCAGCAGTAGTCATGAACGCTACGAGGAAGAGCAGTCCTATCAGCGCGCCTATACAGTAGAGTAGCACTGCCCTGTGACCGCGGCCCGCTAGCAGGTATCTCTGAGAGGGAAACAGCATTAACATCATTGACTCGTCTGAGACGCTGAGGTACGTGGAGGCTATGGAGCTCATAAACGAGAAGGCGACAACAGCGCCGAGAGCGAAGTAAGGCGCCGCGTACTCGCTCCCCCCGGTGAAGAGTGGGGTCGCGTAGAGTACTAGTATCATTAAGTTAGCTACGTGCAGACCAGGAATCCACGATAGAGCTATACCCAGCCCCGCCCCCATTAAACCCCAGAGTATTACGTCAATTGGCGAAATGAAGTACTCCACTATCACCACCTAGCCTCTAACTACGAGTCCCTCCCTCGAGATCACTATTATCTCGTCTTCACCCCGGTAGACGTCTCTGTAGCCCGCTACGTCCACTACGGATCCAGGTGGCGGCAGGCTTATGCCGAGATCGCGCACAGCAGACGACGGCACGAACACGAGTATTGTAGCGCCCGACGCGTCTCTAATGTATATTCTCCAGTTTCCAGCGCCCACAACTGAGGAGCTGACAACCGTTGCGTTTAGTACTCTCAGAGGCCTCCCCACTGGCTGTTTAAGCGCCTCTGCGACTGTGACGGTTAGGGGCTCTCTCCTCTCGAGGACTTCGCCGGCAATGTACCTTATCGTCCTTGGGCCGGTGACCGTTCCGTTAATTCTAATAAGAGACCTCCACCCCACTACAGCCGGGTTGAGTAGAGAGATCACTTGAGCCCTGTCCACGGTGACGTTAACCGCGAACGCCTCGTCAGTAGACCTCACCTCTACGTAGTACGTTCCAGCGCTGTAGTATATGGCGTAGAATAGCCCAGTAATCGACACGTTTTGATTGACGTAGTTGGGCACGTCTCTAATATCAATAACAGTGAAGACAGGGGGGCGTACTGGCTGAACTGGAGAGAACCTTATTTCCTCTAGTTCTCGCACAACGATCTCTGGGCTCACCCTCTTATAGTAGTACACTACTCCGCAGAGGTCTACGTATGTTCCCGGTAGTGACAGGCTACTTACTACCGCTCCAACTAGCTCTCCGCTATAGGCGTGGTAGAGGGCGTTGGGCACTAGGACTGTAACTCTACCGCGAGTAGTTGTAATGTCGAATAGTAAGCCTGCAGACACGTTTCTCGGGTTGCGCACAGTGCCACTTGCACACACGTAAGAGTACTCAGCTACGCCCTCGAGCGTGTCGACGTACACTCTCTCTCCACTCGGCCTGCTAAGTATGTATATTCCCCTCACGTCTTGAAGGTAAGCGTACGTGAAGTTCTCTCTCACTCTGACTTGAACGAGGAGTCTGACTCTATCGCCAATAAAGGGTAGCCTGCTCACTCCCTGTTTAAGTATCTCTGAGGCTAGTGGGTCGTACGCGTATACTGGGAGCTCGGTTGGCGAGGAGTTGTCTCTAACGTGTATTGTCAGTCTCAGCTTACCTCCGATGACGTCTACTCGCGGGGGAGACGTGACAAGGCCCTCAATGTACACCGTAGCGTAGTTCATTAATATGTTGTTTTCGAGGTCTCGTATAGGGACGACAGGCATTGGCGACCTGACGGCGGCGTAGTAGACACCAACTAACCCCCCTACAACTAGTACTACTGCTAGTGCTCTCAGCAACCCCATGTTTACTGGTCTCCTAGGAGCCATTTCGGGGTAGTAGATGTACTTCTCAATATCACTAGTCTCAGACCTGCTAGGTGTGGACATTAAACTCACACTACACTGTCTTACTGGTGTTTAGTATTTCTACTGTGCGCGATTTTATACTTTTAGCTACACACATAGTTTTGTAGCAAGTCGATTATGAGAGTAAGTAATTTACTTGACTAAATTTATAAGAGTGTCTACTATGTATACTTACCTGGTGAGCTAGAAATGTGTAAACACGATCTCCACGAGCACCACCACGATCTACCAGGATCGTGGGGGGAGCACGGCGACAACTGTTGCCCCCACCACGCTAGGCACTGGAGAATAGGCCACGCACCGCTACGTGGACTACTACACTTACTAGTACTGAAAATTCTAAGTAGGGAGCCTATGAGAGGAGTTGATGTGCACACTAAGCTGAAAGAAGAACTCGGCCTAGAGGTCCCAGCTTCAGCTGTCTACACTATTCTGAGTCTACTAGAGAGCAGGGGGCTTGTCGCCTCGACGTGGCAAGTTGAGGAGAGGGGTCCTGCTAGAAAAGTGTACAGAGTTACCGAGGAGGGCCTAGACTACTTAAACGACGCTGTGTCTAGGATTAGAGAGTACAGGAGAGTTATTGAGTACTTGACTCAGTAAACTACTAGTGGAGGAGACTCCGCGCGAGCTGTTTTTAGCTAACCCCCCACTACTCCACATACTCGGTGATGCGCGTTTTGAGTAGAGTGTCTAGGCGTGTAAGTAGTCTACCGCTAAATCCCCACAGGGTCTTAATAGCCAAGGCACACGAGCTGAGAAGGCGCGGTGTCAGAGTATACGACTACACTGCCGGCCAGCCAGGGCTACCTCCTAGTCGCGAGGCTCTCGAGTACTTCATGGACATGGTTAGAAAAGACCCCTTTAAGCACTTCAGGTACATGCCGACACAGGGGCTACTAGAGCTCAGAGAGGCTCTCTCAGAGGACTTGAAGAAGTACGGCGGTGTAGACGTCTCGCCGAACCAGATACTCATAACTACGGGCGGCGCTGAGGCCCTAATGATATCTGTTTTCGCGCTACTAGACGAGGGCGACACTATCCTGCTACTAGACCCCTCGTACAGCGTGTACTGGGACCTCGCTGTTTTCGCTAAGCTGAGAGTAGAGGTCTGTACTCAGAGCTTTGAGAGTGAGTTCAACCCGGACCCCGAGTGCGTTAAGGAGAAGCTGAGCAGAGCTAGAGCTGTGCTCTTCGCGAGCCCCGACAACCCCACTTCTCGCGTTATAAGCGAAGAGCTCGCGAAGACTATTGTAGAAACCGCCTACGAGAGGAGAGCGTGGGTTATTTACGACGTAGCCTACAAGCACCTAGTCTACGAGGGAGAGCACGTCTGGCTCGAGAAGTGCGCGCCCTCACTAGACTACCTAGTAGTAGTGGGCTCCTTCAGCAAAGACATAGCCATACCAGGCGGCAGGCTGGGGTACATATACGGGCCCGCGGACATAGTGAGCGACCTCGTCAAGCTGAAAGCTGTAATGGGGATAGTGGCTCCCGTTCCAATGCAGTGGCTGGCCTACTACTACCTCAGAGAGGGCTTCAAGGAGAAGTACCTCAGAGAAGTACTCCCCGTGTACAGGAGTAGGCGCGACGCCGCCTACGAGGCCTTTAGGAGACTACTACCCGAGGCGAGACTACACAAGCCCAGAGCGAGCATGTACTTGTTCCCGGACATGACCCCCTACCTCGAGAGGCTTAAAATGAGCGACCTCGACTTCACACTCAAACTCGCAGAGAGTAAAGGAGTAGTCATGCTGCCCGGATCAATATTCGGTAGCGCGGGCGGGGGTTACTTGAGAATAACATTTGTAACTATGAGTGAGCACGAGCTAGAAGAGGGCTTTAAACTACTAAGAGAATTCCTAGAGGAGAACAAGACCCTGTGAAAAAGAGTTTTTAGGGTAGTAGGGGAAAAAGCTAGCTAGTTAAACTCACTTTCTTAAATTTCAGCCAGCCCAGAACTACTGGCACAGTAATCCAGGCTACAGTGCTTACTCCTACTAGCCACGGGTTAACGATCTCTGAGATATCTGGGGCAAAGCCGACACCTGCTTGTTGCAGTAAGTAGTACTCTGAGTAGTAGTACTCTGCGAACTCGTATACACCGAGTGGATTGAAGTAGTACGAAGTGTAGAGGTTTCTCCAGTACTCTTCAAAAAATTCTAGAGTAAAGCCCCGAATATACGCAACGAGCAGGATGACCACTAATCCCCAGAGGAAGGCGAATAGAACGTAGAGTATTACTGAGACTACAATATACCTTACCCCGCTTGTCAGTGTTGAGAGCATGTAGCACAGCGAGTAGAAGGCTAGTGAGGACAGTAGTAGTCCAGCGTAGAGTAGTAGGCTCGGGTAGAGCTCTAGCACTACACCAGTGAGGTAGTACAGCGCGAGTAGTAGAGTAGTGTAGAAGAGAGCTGTAACTACAGTAATAACTAGTACGCCGGCGGAGTACCTCGTAGTGTAGATCTCGCGCCTCGTAATCGGCCTCGCCAAGACGAACTCCAGTGCACCCTGCGCTCTGGGCTTAGCAATGTAGACGTAGACCAAGTAGAGAACTACTACGGGGAAGAAACCGTGGAACAGGCCCGTGCCGGCAGGGCTGGCTATTAGCTGAGCTATCATCCTCTGCGCTTCCCCAGACCGGTGTGATATAATATATGGCGCCAGAGCAGAGTACAGCGTCTGGTTTTCACTACGAGATACTAGTAGAACTATCAGCGCCGGCTTTAAGGGGGTTTGACCTCTCTCGAGTAGGTTTAAGTCGAGTTCTATTACGTTAATGCCTCTACGTACTCTACCAACGTAGTCGAAGTACTCTGCTATGTCACTAGTACTAATAGTTGTGGGTGTACTCGTCGCGTTTAGCTTCTCAATATACACGTCGAATTCTACGTCTACGCGGCAGTAGAGTGAGATTAGTACTACAGTTCTCCCCGTGTCAAAAGCGTGAATAGCAACCGAGACTCTTCCCGGACTCTCTGCCATCTCTGCGGGTGTGATCTGCCTGGGGATAACGCTGTACCAGTAGTAGCCCGGCCCCTTTTTAACATCTACTAGCGGCAAATTGAGAGTCTCGCTTTCAGCCCGTGTAATGGGGTCTTCACTCCCATTCGGTGTTCGAACTAGGAACTGAACTACGTTACCGTCGAATTGGTGGGGAATATACGAGTACTTCGCCACGAAGCTCCCAAAAACAGTAGTTCCATTCAAGTAGAGGTCGCACGCGTAGTCAGTGGGGATATTGAGAGTCCTCGTGACTAGTAATCTGCCACTACTACTCCGCACCCTCTCTTCGCTTACAACTACACGTAGCTTCTCTAGCTCTCTCTCGAGCTCCTCCTCGGTTATTTCACCGCTGAAGAATAGGTTGTACAGCTCGTTTACTCTAGTAGAGTTGTAGCACTCTAGTTTATACACTACTTCACCGTCAGTAGGCTTCAGGTCGGGGTTTAATAATAGCACTTCTAGTTTAAACTCCCCCGCGCTGTGATCTACGTGCGAGTAGACCGCTGTGCTCCCAATCATAGGCGTTATCGCCATAAACGCCAAGACCAGGTATGCGAGCCCCACGCCTGCTAGTGTGAACAGCACTAGTACTAGTATAGTGGAGACTCTCAGAACTCCTCGCTTAAAGTCGTAGAGGACTGGCTTCACTGCTTCTCACCTCTCTCCGCGCTCTCTATTAGTCTAAAGAAGAACTCTTCTAGGCTCCTCTCCTCTCTCTTAAACTCAAAGACTCCTACTCCACTACTAATAAGCTCGGAGATCACTGTGTTGGGGTCTGCTCTGGGGTTTCTCAATATCACTTTGTTCTCGCCTGCTAGTCTAGGCTCGCCGTGCTTCTCGAGTAGTCTTAAAACGCTGTCGTCTACTCTCGAGACCCTCAATTCCAGTGTCGGCTGAGCTCTGTACTTGATCTCCTCCATCGTGTACGCGCCTATAATTCTCCCCCTGTGAATAAATACCACTCTATCAGCTATGCCCTCAACCTCGCTCAGTATGTGCGAAGAGAACAGCACTGCTTTCCCCTCCTTTCTGAACTCAGATACTAGATCCCTGAAGAAGACTATCCCCTTGGGGTCTAAGCCGCTCAAGACCTCGTCGAAAATGAAGTTTGGCGGGTTATTTATCAGCGAGACTGCGAGCGCGAATCTCTTCTTCATTCCGTGAGAGAACTCTGAGAGCTTCTTGCTCAGCGCGCCTCCAAGCCCGAACTTCTCTAGCAGTTCTCTAACAAGCCTCCTCGCCTCGCCTGGGGGCTTACCGTAGTAGCCGGCTAAGTAGACAAAGTAGTCGAGCGCCTTGAACTCCGCCTCGAATATCGGTAGCTCTGGAACCCAGCCCACGAGAGCCGAGGCCTTCTTCTTATCTCTCGTTACTGAGTAGCCGTCGATGAGCACGTCCCCCTGATCTGACGGTAAGACGCCGACAGCTATTCTAATAGTAGTGGTTTTGCCAGCGCCGTTTAAGCCGACATAGCCCACTACTTCACTGTTCTTAACCTCGAAGGAGACGTTGTCGAGAGCTTTAACTCTACCAAACGACTTCGAGACCCCTCTTACCTCTACTACCAAGTCTACACCCCCATGCCTCTCCCAAGCATCGCTGATTTACACTATCTCTAGTAATCTCGTTGAGCACCTATAAATACTTATTAACGAGTTTAGTAATTCAGAGAGGAGTGCCCCGAGACGCGGCGAGATACATGAGTAACGTCACAACACCTATTAGCCTCCCCGAAAACTTAACACTGCCTACACTGGAGTCAATACTCCCTCCCGGCGCGTTCTCGTACATTCTCTTCGTTCTACTGGGGGCTCTACTAGCCACGTGGGGGCTGTACTTTGTAAAACTTGTAGCTTCTATTGCGCTAGCCGGGCTACTAGGCTACTTCGCGTGGAGATACGGCTACGAAGTAATGGGGGATTCCACTATAGCTACTCTACTACTAGTTCTCGGTGTCATTATAGGCCTCTACTTGGGGTACGTGCTGTTTAGGTTTACGATTTCAGTGATACTAGCCTACGTCGTGGTGACGCTCCTCACGCGGGATCCCTATCAGAGCCTGGCGCTCATTTCTGGTCTGACACCACTAATATTCATAGTCACTAAGACTATTCGACTAGCACTACCAGTAATCTTAACGGGTTCAGGGGCCTACATGATTTACAGTGGGCTCTCAGCACTGAGAGTAGACGTGTTAATGACACTCGCAGTAACGGGAATACTCGGATCAGCTGGGTTCTACAATCAGTACAGGAGGCGCATCTACATATAGTACTACAATTAACCCTGCGTCTGTAACCACCCGGCTACGCGGGGAGCGTCTCTGCACACTCAATTTACACCTCTGAGTATTTGATGAGGGCTAGTGTAAATCAACCGCTGAGGGCGCGAGCTGAGCGCGTCGTGGGGGCTAGCACTCCCTCTGAGAGTGCTGTGTTTAAGTGGGTTATAGCCGAGAAGCCCTGGCTCTACGTTATAGCCTGCTACATCTACAGCTATCCTGGACTGACGCTAGACGAGCTGAGAGAGGCATCGAGGCTTAGGGCTAGTGTCGTTAAGAGGGGGGTGTGGTGGCTGAGGAAGTACGGTGTAGTAGAGGAGAGGAGTGGTAGGCTGTTTATTGCGAGAGGCTACGCTAAAATACTAGAGTCGCTAGTGACGAGCACTTGTAGAGCGGGAGGCGCCTACGTAGCAGTAGTGGAGAGAGTCTACATTGTGTTCAGGAGCGTTGGAGGTAGAATCGAGTACTGGTCGCTACCAGCCGACCTCTACAATAAGCTCTACCAGCAGAGGAGTCTCGCAGAGCAGTGTAGCCCTGAGAGAGTAGCGAGTACTCTGAGAGTGGGCACTGGGACGGCTAGGAGGCTGTGTCTACTAGTCGAGCTTCTGAGAGAGTGTAGAGGTGCTGGAGTGAAATAGCAACTCTGAGTTTTAAGCTGAGAGTGCGTGTTTTTAACCACCAGAGCGCTGATAATACTGCTTCTGGGAGTGCTTAATGAGCAGTGTTATGAGAGACGTCGAGGCGGAGGCCGAGAGGATTATTGAGGAGGCTAGGAAGAGGGCTGAGGAGATCATCCGCGAGGCTAAGAAGAGGGCTAGTGAGATCTTAGAGGACAAGTCCTACTTAGTCGAGCTCACGGCTGAGAGGAAAAAACTCGAAGAGAAAATCGAGCTCGAGGCTAGGCGCGTAGTAGAAGAAGCTGAGAGCACTGCTCGCAAACTAAAAGAGAGGGTCTCCGCGAGAGTTGAGGAGTACGCTGAGCTCCTAGTACACGTGGTCACTGGTATCGAGGTCGAGTAGTGCTTGAAGCTCACTACTATTACAAAGCTGTTTTTCAGTAAGCCAGACGTGGCTCTGAGGACCTACATCATAGCTCCCAGAGACTACGCGGAGAGCCTAGTAGAGGAGCTCGTGAGGAGAGGTCTATTTGAGCCGCTACCACCAGAAGAAGCGGGGAGAGTGCTTGAAGCTGTGAAGAGGAGGTCTGAGCTAGCCGAGAGAGCGCTGGCGCTCTTCAAGGAGCTCAACTCGCTAGTTGAGAAGAGCGTGGAAGTAGAGATCACTGAGTTGCCGTGGGACACTGACGCCGCGCTGGAGAAGCTCGTAGCGGAGTTCGAGGAGGTGCGCGGAGTAGTTAAGAGACTGCTGGAGGAGGCTGAGCGCGCTAGAGAAGAGCTCGAAAAGCTCAAAGCCCTGAGACTAGTTGTGCAGAGGCTCTCCGAGAGCGGGGCTGCGGACAAGTCGCTACTGGACTACGAGGGGGCGCTCCTCGTCTCTAAGACTCTCTACGGGGGCGTGAGAGAAGTTGAGAGTATTACTGCTAAGGCCCTGAAGACACTACTACACGCTACTCTGAGCGAGGACAGAGCAGTAGCGGTTGTAGTGCTGGACAGGAGGACTTACAGGGGCCTCGAAGCCGCAGTGAAGAAGCTGGAAATCCCGGTTTCTACGTTGCTCGGCGAAGCCCTAGTTCTCGAGCCCTCCCACGTAGATAGACTAGTAGAGCTAGCGGAGAAGAGGCTTGTTGAAATTAAGAGTAGAGTTCAGAGCCTTCTCGAGAGTAGACTACACGACTTAGCACTCCTCAAAGCACTAGCCGAGGTCGCGCAGTACGAGCTGGGTGTTCTCGGAAAAGCCCTGAGCTCAAAGTACACAGCTGTCGTTGTGGGGTGGAGTCTTAAATCCCGCCGAGGCGAGCTCGAGAAAGTGCTGAGAGCTGTTAGAGGCTACGCGGTGTTCGAGGAGGTCGAGAGCGCTCCAGTAGAGCTGAGCAACCTCAAGCCCTTTAAGCCATTTGAAGTGATCACCGACGTTATGGGGTACCCCGCGCCCCGAGAGTGGGACCCTACTCCCCTCATTACCTACTTCTACTTAGTCTTCTTCGCCCTAATGTTCCCCGACGTAGGGTACGCTATTGGCCTCGTAATTGGGGCTCGACTAGTACTCCCATTTTTTGTCGAGAACAGAGAGACTCTGAGGAAGCTAGTAAACATGGCAACTTACGCTGGCATAGCTGGCTGTGTAGCGGGGCTACTAGCTAACAGCTTCCTCGGATCCCTCCTCGGCTCCTACATAGGGCGCGTAGTCCCCAGACTACTACCCAGCCCACCACCCGGACTAGCAGACCCCGTAGCCCTCGGCTCAGCTGTCATGGAGTACATTAAGCTAACACTGCTCGTAGGCTACTGCAGCGTCATAGTAGCCCACGTAATAGGCCTCGTGAAGAGCGCTTTTACGGGGAGAGCGGGGAGCGCTCTCCTCGAAGCTCTAGTCATAGCGATAGCTATTACCGGGCCGGCCGCTATAGAGGCCGCTATAGGAGTTAAGACAGACGTGTGGGGCTTGCTCAGACTGGTAAACCCGAGCACTCTCCTGTACTCCACAATAGCCCTCGTAGTCGTGTACGCTGTTCTCAAGTCTGTGCTTGAGAGGCCTCTTGGAGCTGTTCTCTGGCTCTTCGACATTATAGGCATTATGGGCGACACGTTTTCATTTGTAAGAATAGCGGGCCTGGCAATTGGGAGCGCCGTACTCGCAGAGCTTATAAACAACCTCATTCTGAGTCTAACTCCAGCCGTTAGCTCAGTGAGCATCGCGCTGGGAGTACTAGTCGGCGCTGTAATCTCAGTACTACTACACACGGTTAACCTGGGCCTGTCCTCGCTGGGCCCATTTATACACTCACTGAGACTAGTAATGTACGAGGTTTCCACGAAGTTCTACGAGGGCTCAGGCAGGAGAATATCCCCTCTACTCATACCGCTACTAAGAGTAAGAGTGGGCTCAAGTAGACTCTAGGAGCCTCCTTTTTTAATCTCACTTCTCCTTAACACATAGGGGGTGTTTAATATGAGTGAAGTCTACTCGATAATAGCCGCACTCGGCCCGGGTTTAGCGGAGACCTTGGCGGCTGTGGGCACAACACTAGGCATTATGGCTGCTATCTCATCGGGTATACCAGTAGTCTCCGAGGACTCGGCCTCGAGAGGCAAGGTCTTCATATTGGCCTTCATGCCAATGACGCAGACACTAGTATACGGCTTCTCCTACATGTTCTTAGCGTACGCAATAGTCATGCCGGGACTAATAAGTAAGTACGGAGGCGCTATCCCGCCGCACATCGCCAGCGCCGTACTCATAGTTAGTGTTTTCGTGGGGTTAGCGGAGCTCTTCTCGGCGTGGAAGCAGGGTCAAGTCTGCGCTCTAACAGTAGCTCACCTCATTAAGACTCGTGGAGGAATATTCGGCACCGGAATGATCCTGGCACTGTACCAGGAGTTCGTGGGAGTCCTCGGAATGGTCTTCGGCTTTGTAATGTTGTTCGTTATTGCCGGCTGGTGAGCGAGAAAGGTGCGCTGTGATTGAGCCTTGAAGACCTCAGAAAGGCCGTAATTGAGAAGGCCCTGCTTGAAGCCGAGGAGATTGTAAGAGGGGCACAGAGGAGGGCTGAGAGTACAGTTAGAGAGGCTGAGGAGAAGAAGAGAGCTATTATCGAGGAGGAGCGCAGGAGAGTCCTCAGTGAACTGGGATTAGAGGCTAAGTTAGCTGAGGCTAGAAGAGAGGCGAGGCTCATTATTGCGAGAGCTAAGCACGAAATAGTCGAGGAGCTTAAGAGGAGGACCAGAGAGCTACTAGAGTCCATGAGCGCGGAGAGGAGGAGAGAGTCTCTTCGAAGACTACTGAGAGAGTCTCTAGAAGAGCTGAGGAACTGCGGCTTCGAGACAACTGGAGTAGTCATCTACGTGTCGCCTAGAGACAGGAGCGTGGTTGAAGAGCTTGTAGAGGAGATGGGAGTGACCGCTACTGTAGTCGAGGACGAGAAGATTACTGGTGGAGTACTAGTCGCGACGCCTGGTGCAGAGGTCTACGTTGACAATACGTACGATACTAGACTAGAGAGAGCTCTACGCAGTGTGCTCTCAGAGATATTTAGAGCTGAGCAGTAGTTGCGAGCACAGGGGGTTTAGAGCTGAGTAGTGTGAATTCAGATCTAAGGCGTGGTCTTAGTAGTAGCTAGTCCCGCGCACACCTGCGCGGTCACGGTGAGAGCGCTTGAGTACTATTGAGGCGGCGAGAGCCGTGCTCTACACTGAGCTGGCCAGGCCACCACTGGTCTCCGAGCTGGCTAGACTAGTAGTGGAGAAGAGCCCTCCGGGTAGAGTGTCACTGAGTACTAGTGGAGTTTTACAGGCTAAATTAGAGACTAGTAGGAGTCTCGAAGAGCTTGAGGGCGTGCTGAGCGAGCTCTTCACGCGGGATATCGCTACTGTTCTCGACTATTTACACAGAGAGCTGGGCTGCCTCCCGGGAGAGCACGCTGAGTACTTTAGAGTGCTCTTAGAGGCTAGTGAACTAGAGCTCTTGTACTCCAAGTTAGCGTCGAGAAGCCCCGAAGAGAAGCCCCTCAAGTACACTAGAGTAGAGGACTGCAGCGAGTGCGCTAGCCGCGCTGGATTTGACTGTGTTGTTTTAAGATACATTGCGAGGCTTAGAGAGAAGTGCCTGGAGACGAGAGAGGACTGCGAAAGAGCTCTAATAGTGGCGGCGCTGCTCGGCACACTGTACTACACTAGGTACTTAGCCAACTTGAGGAGGCTGGGTCTCGGAGAGGGAGCCTCCCTCAAACAACTAGTCTCTAGTATTACTGAGCGATTCGCGCCCCATGGTTTAGTGTACTTTGAGCCTAGCCTAGCGAGAGTGCTTGGAGCTAGTGAGCGCGGTGGCGACTCCGTTGAGGCGTGGTGTAGTGGCGTTTTAGCTCTCTACGAGGAGGCCAAGTCCCTCCTCTACTACACTAACAAACTCGTAGACCTCTTAACACTCTACGGCGTTGACAGGCTACTGAGGTACAGACTACTCAGAGCGCTCTACTCTAGGTGGCTTAGACCGTGGTAGTTGAGTCTAAGAGGCTAGTAGTCGTAACTAGTAGTAGGGAGAAGGCTGGTTTCTACAGGCTGCTCGGCCTCAGCGAGGTCTATACTGCGAGCTCTCCGAGCGAGGCGCTGAGACTCGTGAGGGAGTTGAAGTCCAGGAGAGACGTGGGCTTAATACTAGTTGAGGAGTCTATTACGCGGAGTCTCGGCGTGGATTTCGCTGAGCTAAACGAGAAGGGGCTGACTCCACACGTAGTGATTATACCAGATACTAGAGACGCCTTGACGCGAGACCCAAACTTATATTACAAGAGATTTGTTTTTAGAGTAATTGGCTACGAGGTGAGTGCTTAGCGTGACTACTCGAGTTGGGAGGATACACAGGATCGCGGGGCCTCTAGTAGTCGCGGAGGGGATTGAGTCGCCTAGTATGTACGAAGTCGTCTACGTCGGCGAGGAGGGCTTAATTGGAGAAGTAATAGCTGTCAGGGGCGAGAAGACGTACATACAAGTCTACGAGGAGACGAGTGGCTTAACAGTTGGAGAGAGAGTCAAGGCTACTGGTAAGCCTCTCTCAGCTGAGCTGGGCCCGGGTCTCATGGGCTCAATATACGATGGCCTGCAGAGACCAGAACTGGAGATTGGGAGATTAACAGGTGACATCTTCATTAAGAGAGGTGTTAAAGTCAACGCTCTAGATAGGAGTGGGAAGTGGGTCTTCGAGAAGAGCAGTAGTGTCCGCGTGGGGGAGAAGGTCGGCGGTGGAGACGTGCTGGGAGCGGTAAAGGAGACTCCTATAGTAGACCACAAGATAATGGTCCCGCCCGGCGTCAGGGGCGTCTTAGAGTGGGTAGCGAGTAGTGGAGAGTACACGGTCGAGGACACTGTTGCGATTATTTCGAGTGGCGGAGTCAAGTACGAGGTTAAAATGCACCAAGTGTGGCCTGTTAGAGTCCCGAGGCCCTACAAGGAGAAGTTGTCCCCGAGCGAGCCGCTAATTACTGGTAAGCGCGTAATAGACATGGTCTTCCCAATAGCCAAGGGCGGCAAAGCCGCCGTGCCGGGCGGCTTCGGGACCGGTAAGACAGTTCTACTACAGTCCCTGACGAAGTGGAGTCACACTGACGTAGCTATATTCGTGGGGTGTGGTGAGCGCGGTAACGAAATGGCCGACGCCCTGAAGAGCTTCAGAGAGCTCTTCGACACGAGGAGGGGGAGGCCTATGATGGAGAGATCCGTGTTTATAGCTAATACTAGCAACATGCCGGTGGCCGCCAGAGAGACGAGCGTCCTCCTCGGAGTGACTATAGCGGAGTACTACAGAGACATGGGCTACGACACACTAATAGTAGCGGACTCTACTAGCAGGTGGGCTGAGGCTATGAGGGAAATTAGCGGCAGAATGGAGGAAATGCCCGGTGAAGAGGGGTTTCCCGCGTACCTCCCGAGTAGGCTAGCAGACTTCTACGAGAGAGCCGGCAGAGTAGTGACTCTGGGGTCGCCTGAGAGGACTGGTAGCGTCACTATATTTGGAGCCGTCTCGCCTCCAGGCGGGGACTTCAGCGAGCCGGTTGTGAGGAGCACTCTGAGGTATGTTCAAGCGCTCTACGCGCTCGACTACGAGCTCGCTACTAGGAGGCACTTCCCCTCTATAAACTGGCTTATGAGCTACAGCCTCTACGCGGACTTCGTAAAGGACTACTTAAACGAGGCCTCGGGTGGTAAGTGGTCTGAGTACAGAGACCTCTTCCTCAAAGTACTTCAGAGAGAAGCCGAGTTGCAGGACATTGTGAGGCTCGTGGGCCCAGAGGCCCTGCCAGAGGAGGATAAGCTACTACTCGAAGTAGCCAGGATGATTAGAGAGGCTTTTCTCCAGCAGTCCGAGTACGACCCTAGCGATGCGTACTCTCCACTGGAAAAGGGCCTCTTAATAATGAACGCTATTGTAGAGTTCTACCAGACCGCGCTCAGGCTCGTGAAGAGCGGAGTCCCCGTCTTCAAGATCAGGGAGCTGAAGTCCCCCTACATGGTCTACAGGTTTAAGCTCTACACGCTCGAAGAGGCGAGGAAGCTCTACGAGGAGTTCCGGGCGCTGTTTAAGAGAGAAGTAGAGAGCCTACTGGGTGAGAGTATTGGAGGTTAAACTCCACACTAGGGCTACTAGACTAGTGCAGGGGGCGAAGGGCTCTCTAGTCTTTATTAAATCGCTGCCGGGTGTGGGCTACGGCGAGCTAGTAGAGCTAGAAGTAGACGGAGACGTGAGGCTGGGTCAAGTCGTAGACGTCTCGCGAGACGTAACGGTTATACAGATATTCGGGACGTCCCTCGGCGTGGCGCCTGGAAAGACTACTGTTAAGCTCCGCGGCGAGAGGCTAAGACTCCCTGTGTCGGTCGACATGCTGGGTAGAATTCTCAACGGGCTGGCGCAGCCAATTGACGGCGGCCCGCCAATAGTGCCGGAGGACTACGCCGACGTTCACGGCGCGCCCCTGAATCCGGCTCTCCGAGAACCCCCCTCCGAGTTCATAGAGACGGGTGTCTCCGTTATAGACGCCATGTTCACTCTGGTCAGAGGGCAGAAGCTCCCCATATTCTCTGGCAGCGGCTTACCCCACAACAAGATCGCCATGCAGATTGTGAGGCAGGCGCGCGTTAAGGGGAGAGAGGAGAGCTTCGCCGTAGTGTTCGGGGCTGTGGGCGTGACTTTTGAGGAGGCGATGTACTTCCTGAACGAGCTGAGGAGAATGGGCGCTATTGACAGGACAGCCGCCTTTATAGCGCCCGCCTCTGCTCCCACTGTGGAGAAGCTCGCGCTGCCCAGAACAGCCCTGACGCTGGCTGAGCACTTGGCGTGGAGGCACGGCATGCGCGTCCTCGTAATACTCACAGACATGACTAACTACTGCGAGAGCCTCAGAGAGATCTCGGCTGCCAGAGAGGAGGTTCCCGGCAGAAGGGGGTACCCCGGCTACATGTACACGGACTTGGCGACAATGTACGAGAGGGCCGGGAGAGTCGCGGGGGAGAAGGGGAGCGTGACTATAATGCCAATACTCACAATGCCGGACGACGACATAACACACCCAATACCGGACCTCACAGGCTACATTACGGAGGGCCAAATAGTCCTCTCCAGAGACCTCTGGCGCAAGGGCATATACCCGCCAGTAGACGTCTTCCTCTCCCTCTCGAGAATGATGAAAGAGGGTATTGGGCCGGGCAAGACTAGAGAGGACCACGCGCCGGTGTTCGGCCAGCTCGTTAAGGCCTACGCTGAGGGCCAGAGGCTCAGAGAGATAATTGCTATTGTGGGCACGGAGTCTCTCACCGAGAAGGACAAGAAGTACCTGGAGTTCGCGGACGCCTTCGAGACTAGGTTCATGAATCAGGGCGAGTACGAGAGGAGGAGTATTGAGGAGACGCTAGACCTAGCCTGGGAGCTGCTGAGCATTCTCCCAGAGGAGGAGCTGGTTATAAGAGAAGAGCTGATTAAGAAGTACCACCCCAAGTACAGGTCTCAGAAATGAGTACGGGGACTATTAGAATCCCCAGGCCGACTAGAATAGAGCTCCTGAGGCTCAGAAAGAGACTAGCACTAGCCAGGCGCTTTCACAGCTTACTGAGAGACAGAGAAGTCTACTTACTAGAAGTCTTCAGGGAGACCCTGAAATCCCTTATTGAGGCCAGGAGGAGGCTCAGCGCCCTACTGCTCTCAGCCTACACGAGCTACTACAACGCGCTCTACCTCCACGGCTTAGAGGCGCTAGAAGGCTACGCCTCCACTGTGCCGGCTAGTGTTGAGCTCAAAGTCGGCTACAAGAACGTTATGGGGGTGTGGAGCTACACGTACAAGTCGACAGGCGCTCCGAGCCCTCAGCCCTACTTGCCACTCGAGCTCGCAGAGCTACAACTAGCTAGGAGTGGCGTGTTAGCGCTACTAGCAGATATAGCCGAGTACGAGAGGACGCTAGTGAACATAGGGGCGGAGATAATGAGGCTGAAGAGAATTGTCAACATGCTCGAGAAGATCTACATTCCCAGGCTCGAGAGGACTATAAGGTACCTCTCAATGAAGTTCGACGAGATGAGGCGCGAGGAGACTATTAGAGCCATTAAGGTCAAGAGGAGAATTACGAGAGAGTAGTCTAACACTTTTTTCCGCTCTACTCCACTTCTACTCCACGAGCTCTCAGAGAGTCTACTAGAGCAGTAGACCTCCTCGCGCTCAGCGCCATAGACGCGACTACAACTCTCAGCCAGTACTCCAGCCCCTCTACTCCGCGCGCTCTGTACACAGTAGCCACGTCTAGGACTTCTCTCAGCACGCTGTTAAAGACCACTAGGAGCAGGTAGAGGAGTGGAGCCCTCCTCACAGTGTACGGGGTAGTGGTGGAGGCTATGAGCACTAGAACTGGCAGCGTTGACGCCGCAATGAGCGTGAATCTAGTCACCCTGACTAGGTCTCCGTGAAACACCAGCGCCCCCGTAGCCATCGACGCGTAGAGCGCGGCGCAGGAGACCACTACGTAGAGAGTAGTAGCGCGTAGACCCAGAGCGAGTAGTAGCACTAGCAGAGTAGCAGTGTAGACTAGCACTACGTGTGGGGGCTGCGTAGTGGAGACCGCGAGCGACACTGCGAGTAGCAGTAGCTTCGCTACTAGAGCCCACTCCGAGACTAGTACTCTGGGGGCTCTCTGCCTGCACTCTAGCACTTCACTTATTACAGAGAGAAGCACAGATCTCACCTCGAGGCACGACACCGGCCTCTCTCAGAACACTGTCGCCTAGAGCGCTCCAAGAGCCACTACTAGTAACAGCACCGTTATCTAGCACTATGTACATGTCTGGTCCCAGTAGTGACGCGTAGAGGACTTCGTGCAGCGCGATAATAATGGTCTTGCCCCTACTCCTACCGTACTCGACTAGCTCCACGAGCGCCTCGACACCGCTCTCATCTAGAAACGTGAATGGCTCGTCTAGAAGCCACACGGGCTGATCCGCTACTAGAACCGAGGCCAGCGAGACTCTCTTAGCCTCACCGCCGCTCAGGGTCGAGGGGTCTCGCTCTAGTAGCTCCTCGGGCACTAGTATCTCGACGACTCTCCAGTCCCCGGGCACTCTCAGAGACTCTAGTACTGCTCTCAGCTCGTCCCTGACACTCGCCTCTATAAACCCGTAGTACGGGTTCTGCCAGCAGTAGCCGACGAGCCTCGCGATCTCTCTCCTCCTCAGCTCTCTCACACTCCTCCCGAGCACAGTGATCCCTCCCCTGAACTCCACGAGCCTCGCAATAGCCCTCAGTAGCGTTGTCTTCCCAGCCCCGTTTCTCCCGAGGACAACGTGTACCCCTGGAGTGAATTTCGCCGAGACTCCTCTCAGGGCGCTCCTACTCCCATAGTACACCCACACGCCGCTGAGCTCCACGGAGAACACTAGTAGCCACCAGTGAAGGCTCCTCGTAGACAATGAGTAGTAGAGTTAAAAAGACCTCTACGCGGAGCCCGGGGCCTACTAGGTGTTCTAGGCGCGCTCTACTCTACTCTGTAGTACTTTCTCACTACTGGCACTAGTACTAGGCTACCAATACTCATTGGTACGAGGCTCTCGAAAGTTAACAGCGCGAAGAGCCACACTGGGTCCCCGCCGCCGGCCAGCACTCCTATTAGCAGGAAGCCTATGTAGAAGCCCACTACTAGAGAGTTCACCACGGCTATTACTGGCAGCATCCACTTCTTGTAGCCTACTCGCCTGCCGAGAGCCCAGTCTACTAGCGTGTAGGTGAGAGTGCAGAGCGACCCCACCACGACGTCTAGGAAGCCGTAGGGCGAGAAGGTGTTTGCTATGAGAGTCCCCACTGTTAAGCCAATAACGCTCTCAAAGCCCATAATGTAGGGTAGCGGGGAGAGTATGTCTGCTACTCTCACTTGTACAGGCCCGTAGCTAATACCCGGTAGTAGCAGTACTAGCGAAGCGTACACGGCCGCTAGTATAATAGCGTTTACAGTCCTCACACTCACCCTGCTTATCCTCACGTAAACACCACCTCTCTACTCACTACACGTAGTTAGCGTAATCAGCGTAGTCAAAGATAAGCCTCCTCCCCACAGCCCTCTCAGCCAGGTCTCTGTACTTCTCAGCCTCTGAGACCACGTCGCGGCAGGGCTCGTCGCAGAGCAGCGTTACCTCAGCGCACGCGGGGTCCGTGTCGTCGACTACAACGACCACTACTCTACTACTCTCGTCGTAGTCCAGCGCGTGAGCCAGGGCTACGAGAGGGCTCTCGCTACTAGCTACTCGCAGACCCAGTACTCCGGCTAGTTTAGACCTCAACTCCTCGTAGTGAGCGTGTAGTAGAGCGCTAAAGAGGTGTTCTCTCCTCTCACTCACTAGGAGACTCCTCGTGAGCTCAGCTACTAGCTGAAACACCTTGAAGAGGTGTCTCGCGCCCCTCTCGCCCAGACCACTTCCCCGGAGGGCCTCTACGTACACTCTCAGCTTGTCCCTGCCGAGGACTCCTAGAAGGTCTTTAAAGTCCTCGAGTACGAGGTGTTGCCACGGGACTTCGAGAGCGCCTGGGACTCTGCTCCTCACGTGTACTACTGAGTCGTAGAGGTCTACTCCAGTGTAGTGGAGGTATCCAGTGGTCACAATACTACTCCTACCCACGCCCCCAGCACAGTGAACTAGTACTCTCCCACCACTGCTCACAACGCTCTCTATGAAGAGAACCGCCTCGACTAGGTCGAAGAGCTCAACGGGGTGGAAGTCCAGCGTGGGCTTGTGCAACACGCGGAGACCCCTCCTCTCGAGCTCAGAGATGTACTCTCTCCCCACTTCACTGTGAGACAGCAGCACTACAACTGCGTCGAAGAGCTCGGCGACGTAGTCGAGGTCCTCTACTCTAGGCCTCGGGGACTGAGCCAAGCTCTCAGTAATCCACGCAAAGCGCATACTCGACCTCCACTCTGACCTAGGAGAGCCCAGGGTATTAACTCCTAGGGAAAACTAAGAAATACGCGCTACTCAGTGCCCAGCTCGCTTACTGAGTAGCTTGCTGAAAAGCCGCCTCGATGTGTGGAGTGTCTTTGACAACTCTGAGTATTAAGCTCGTGGCAGACCTCTTAATGTAGGGGTTTTTGAGTATTCTCTTAATGAAATTGTCGAGCTCGCTAACAGATCTAAACACGCTAATAAGGGCTATATCGTACTCTCCAGTTATGTCGTAAACTGCTCTGACATTGGGCTCTCTACTCAATAAGTCCTCTACTTCGCTTATGTACACGCCCTCGACGATAGCAGTGTAGAGCTCTCTCTTCAAGTCCTCCACGCATCAACACCGCAGTTACACAGCTACAGTATAGAGCCCCGGCTCTAACTATTAAGCACTAATCACGGCGAGGAGGAGTAGACGGGGCGGAGCGCTGAAGAGCGGTCGGTGGGAGGAAATTCTATCACTACTCAGTGCGACCGAAAGCTCATCACTCCACTAGGCTTAAACGCCGAAGAGGGTTATATAAGCGAGGTCCAAGAAGACTCACAGAAAAAGCCACGACTATGCCAATAGCTAATCCAGCGACATCTAGTAGGCTGATTACG
>Ga0080008_113651_pt1 | contig 35392 bp, 36 predicted proteins | sample ConCONMetagenome_FD_69211 | JGI IMG/M metagenome (GOLD analysis project Ga0080008, IMG submission 69211) | Hot spring microbial streamer communities from Conch Spring, Yellowstone National Park, USA - CON_C (SPADES assembly) (version 2) | ecosystem: Environmental > Aquatic > Thermal springs > Hot...
TAAATATATATTATAATATTACAAATACTTATAGCAGGGGTAATAATAATGTTAATGTATTAAGAATAAATCCTGAAAATATAACAAATATTAGTTCAAGATCTTATAGTATAGAATCATTAAATAATGTTGATATAGAATCATCATAATATAAATAAATAAAAATACTATCACCATCTTAAAATAAAATGAGACTCTGGTCTTTACATCCAAAATATTTAGATAAACCCGGCCTCTTAGGTCTATGGAGAGAAGGTTTATTAGCTCAGAAAGTATTGTTAGGAAAAACAAAAGGATATAAAAATCATCCACAATTAGTAAGATTCAAGAGAACGGATGATCCTATACTTTATATAGGAACATATTTATATTACGTTTATTTAGAAGGAAAGAATAGAGGATATGATTTTAATGAAAATAAAATAATTAAATATGATTTACATTTAAAGATGCCAGTAACAATTGGTCAAATAAATTTTGAATTTCAACATCTACTTGAAAAACTTAAAGTAAGGGATAATAAAAAATATGAAGAGATAAAAAATGAAAAAATAATAGAACCAAATCCAATATTTTATATTATTGATGGAGATATTGAAGAATGGGAAAAAGATAAAAAGATTCTAAATAAAAAGAAAAACAATTTATGATTTTTAAAAAATATCTAAATTACAATTATATAGCTTCTTCGGCAAGTTTTCCGCTCATTTTCATTATATCTTCTATCATGAAGAATATTGCAACTATTATAGCAAATATTCCGGCTATTAGAGCTATAATACCGCCAATATATATCATATATATGGAAGCTGAAACTACTTCTGGAAGATTCGACGCTGCTGAAAGGTATTCTCCTTTAGCAATTATACCTGCTCCAACTATTATTTGTCCAACACCAAAGAGTATTAAGCCGACTTCTAATATAATATTAGCAACATGCTTTGCCGTATTTGAAGATTTTGAAAAAGCATAAATTAATAATCCAATCATTGCTATTATTCCAGCCACCATACCTAAAATATTATTGCCAAAATAAAATTTTTCAATTGAAAACCAATATGAAAGTATTGATGCAATCAGATAGTTACCGGCTACTTTCATCACTTTATAAAGTGCGCCAACAATCCCGTTTATTCCTAGATAAGTCAATATAATTCCCACCAATCCAAATGAATATCCTATTACTTTCCCTATTGGAATTGATGATTGACTATATTGTGGATAATAACCTGCAGATTGTTGAAAATAGTCTTGCATATAATTGCTTCCCCCACCCCCAATTCCCGATAATATAACTGCTAAGAGTATAAAGGCTGATCCCAATACTAACAAAATACCCTCAGTAGTAAGTCGGGCTATAAATGAGAATACTGAAAACATTATAAAATATATAAAGATCATAAACCCGGCTATTTTAGCAATAGAATAAGATTTCTTTATTCCAAAAATTAATACAAAAATTCCAATTATTATAGATACAATAAAAGCTGCTAACATTGTACCAAAAAGTCCATATCCTTCACCAGATAAATAGCCACCAGCAGAACTAAGTATTTGAATTATGAACAATACTTCCCCCAATCCAAAAAACATAATTGCCAATCCAGCAAATATTCCAGCTATCATTGAAAAATATTTTCTATTATAGATTAAATAACTCGGTGGATATGGTGATGGGGGGGACGAAATTGAACTGACTGTGGCTGAACATAGTATTGTTGTGGGTATTGTTGCATTGGTTGTTGCATATGTGGCCCATGGTGTATTGGTTGTACAACCTGCGAAAATCTATAACCACATCCTACACAAAACATTGCATTATCTGGATTTTGAGAACCACACATTGGACAATATTTTACCATATGGTATTTATATTTATCTTAATATTTTTAAATATGGAAACATAAATATACCACTAAATGATGAAAAATCTTTATATCATCATTTATTTTAAATTCCAAACCTGTTAATACATAGTAAATTCCAAATATTAAAAAAGATATTTTATATATTTATAGATTTTTTACATAATTTAATATTTCCTTAACTGAAAATGGTTCTCCAGAATGTTTTAATAACTTACTTTCAATTTCAATTCCCAATTCCTGTTTTATCAATTTTGATAATTGTCCTGTTAGATTATGTTCAATTGATATTATTTCTCTTGATTCTTCTAATAAATATTTAATTTCTTTTGGAAATGGAGATAAATAAGATATATGCAAATATTTCCAACCTTTTAAATATTTTAATGATTCTAATATTGGCATCTTATTTGAACCCCAAGAAACAATTAACTTATTTCCCTCTCCATATATTTGGTATGGTTCAAATTCTTTTACTTCTTTTTCAATTGATTCTAATTTTTTCATTCTCTTTTCACTCATTTTTTGCCCAATTTCATGATTTTCAGTTTCTATACCAAATTCGTCATGTTCATAAGATGTAGCTTTTACAATTGCATCAAAACCAGGTATTGCTCTTAATTGATAACCTTGATCATTTATTTTATAATTTTTATAGTTCTTTGGAGGTTCTAAGTCTATATATCTTGATATTTCCATGTTTGGTGCATATATATAATCAAAGTTCATTTTTGATTCGGCTAAGAATAGATCTGATAATAATATTACTGGATTATTAAATTTATATGCAATATGAAATGCTTCAATTGTCTTTTCAAAGGCTTCTGCAGGATCTCCAGATGCAATAACAACTCTAGGAAATTCTCCATGACCAATATTTAATGCCTCTAATAGATCTGATTGATCTGTGTGTGTTGCCATACCTGTTGAAGGTCCATATCTTTGAGCCCAATAAATTACTATGGGAATTTCCGACATGCCTGCCAAGCTAATTGCCTCCGCCATTAAATCAATACCACCTCCAGAAGACCCAACCATTACCTTTGCACCTGCATAAGATGCACCCAAAGCAATATTAATCACACCAATTTCATTATCTGGTTGATATGTTACAATATTATATTTATCTTTTAGAGATGCTAATATATGTAAAACTGGAGAAGCTGGAGTCATTGGATATGCAACATATATATCCAAACCCGCAGCGATTGCTCCCAATGCAACTCCTTCAGAACCTGACAAATAAAATTGCCTCTTATATATTCTTTTTTCTATATTTTCTTTACTATTAATATTTAAATCGTTATAAACAATATCAATTAATTTTGATTCTTCAGGATCTTTTACCCTTTTTTCAAATACTTCTCTAACTACTTCTTTATCAACATTTAAATATTTAAAGAATGTAGATAAAATGATTGTATTTTCATATTTTTTATTAATATTATATTTTTTATAATAATAATCCAAATCCACATCAATTTTTTTATTATATACAACATTTTTAGGTCCAATTATTAATCCATTTTCTTTTAATTTTCTACTATGTAAATTTACTGTATTTTGATCAAACGCAATTATATAATCAAAATCTTCAAAATATGGTGCATATATTTTTTCTCTCGATACACTTACGATATTATAATTATGTCCTCCTCTAATTAAACTCATATACCATCTATAATTAAATACATTATATCCTAATTTAATAAATACTCGTGATATTATATCTGCGGCAAAATCTATTCCCTGACCAGCCTGACCACCTATTAAAATATTTATATCTACCATATATTTTTTAATAAACTATAGCATATTTAAAATAGTATTTTACCAAATTAGTAGTAAATTATCAATATAACGTTTTTTCTAATAGATTTTCTTCTTTTATTTCTAATAATTCTCCCCCCAAATCAACTGACGTAATATTATTAATTTTTACTTTTATTATCTTTCCCAAAATATTTTTATCAGATTTTACTATAATTTGTTTATATGCATAGTTTCTAGCAATCCATGTATTTTCATATTTTCCTTTTGATTCTACAATTGCGTATCCTTCCCAATTTATCCATTCTTTATTTCTTTCATATGCATATTTATCAAATATAATTTTCAATTTTCTAGATCTTTCCTTTACAATGCGACCCGGTAATTGTTTATATAATTTATATGATAATGTTTTTGGTCTTGACCAATATCTTGATATATTTATTATATCAAATCTTACATTTTCAACTAATTCCAATGTTTTTTTAAAATCTTCTTCAGTTTCTGTAGGATATCCAACAATTATATCAGTTGCAATTGTTCCTTCATAATATCTTTTCCTTATTTTTTTAATTAATTCATAAAAATCTTCAATGGTATATCCTCTACCCATTGTTTTCAATACATTATTTGATCCTGATTGGACTGGTATATGAAAGAATTTAAATATATTTTCATTATCATAAGAATCTAATAATTTATCAATAAATTTATTTAAAATTCCTGGATTTGCCATTCCAACCCTTACATAATATTCTCCTTTAATATCCCTTAATCCAAATAATAAATCTGCTAAATCTATATTTAAATCATAACCATATGTTGCTAGATCTGTTCCTGTAAAATATATAATTTTTAATCCTTTTAGTTTTGCATCTCTTACTTCTTTATAAATATATTCTGGTGGATACGACCTGGCATTACCCCTTGCCAATTTTGTAGCACAATATAGACAACTCCACAAACATCCTTCTTGCAATATTATTGTCTTTATTGGATATTGATCTACAGAAGGTAATAATAATTTATTTATATTTTTTCTATCAATTAATACATCTATTTTTCCATTCAAATAATCTTCTAAAACTTTATCTACTTCATCTATATGATCTAAACCAATTAATGGATATCCTTTAAATAATTCTGGTTGATGTTGTACTAAACAACCTGCCAAAATTAGTTTTTTATCTTTATAATTATTTATTAATTTTATTATCTTTGATTCTGTTGGTCCTTTAACAGTACATGTATTTATTATTAATATTTCACTTTCATCTAGATTTTCTATATATTGATATCCTTTTTTAATTAGTATATTTTTCATTATCTCACCTTCAGCTTTATTTAACGTACATCCCAAAGTAATTATACTAAATTTCATGATCTAATTTTTTCCAAAAATTTTTATATATATTCATCGAGCTTTTTGTTTTTATACTTATTTAAATATTCTCTATATTTTTCTTCATTATATTTCATTATATCATCCAATCTTTTAATTGGTTTTAATTTATCATAATATTTAACCACAATATGATAAAATATATATTTTGATGATACATTTAAGAAATGTGGTATAACTAAATATAAACCATTATTTGGTATTTCTTTATTTTTTACTACTAACCAAAACAAATCCTCCAATATTCTTATATTTATTCTTAAATTATTTAATTTCTTAATTTCTTCATCATCTATATTAGAAAAATCTACAAAATTTTTTATTTTTTCTTTTCCAATTTTTTCCAATTCTTCAGCCTTTTCTTCAATATATATTACATATTTTAAATATTTCTCATTTTCTTCCGGTTTCGATATTAATAGATATATGTTATTTAAAAATAGTCTAATTATTTCAAAAATTTCATCATTTATTTTAGGAAATTCGTTTAATGTTTTTTCTATATATTCATAAAATATAAATAATTCTACTTTTTCTCCCTTTTTTATAAAATCTTTTTCACTTATGCAATATGTATAAAAATGTTTCTTTTCAAGATCTTCCTTTGGATTCATATATGATACTTATTATTAAGGTAAATAAATATTGATAAAGAAATTTATAAAATGCCTGTACTATGTTTAATAAGACACGGAGAATCTTTATGGAATAAAGAAAATAGGTTTACTGGATGGGTGGATGTACCATTAACAGATGAAGGAAGGGGACAGGCAAAAAAAGCTGGAGAAATATTAAAAAGTTTAAATATAAAATTTGATATTGCATATACAAGTTTATTATCGAGGGCTATTGAAACATTAGAAATTATTATAAAAATATTAGGATATAATATCCCAGTAATAAAAGATATTAGCTTAAATGAAAGACATTATGGAGATTTACAAGGATTGAATAAAGACAAAGTTGCAGAAATATATGGAAAAGAACAAGTAAAATTATGGAGAAGAAGTTTAAAAGCTAGACCTCCAAATGGAGAAAGCTTGGAAGATACTCAAAAAAGAACCATACCTTTTTTTGAAAGAGCAATAAAATTAGATTTAGAATTAAATAAAAATGTTTTAGTTGTTGCACACGGAAATAGCTTAAGATCAATTATTTCATATATCGAAAATTTAAATGAAGAACAAATATTAGATTTAGAAGTCGAACCTGCAGTTCCTATTTTATATGATTATGATATAAATAATAAGAAATTTTATAATAAGAGAATATTAAAAATCTAATATGCCGCGGTGCCCGAGAGGCCTAAGGGGGAGGGCTGCAGACCCTCTTATCAGGGGTTCGAATCCCCTCCGCGGCTATTTTGTTATAAAATCTTTTCCAATATATTGCCTTAATATCTCAGGTATTAATATTCTGTTATTTTTGTAATCATAATTATTTTCTAATATACATACCAATGTTCTTTGTATTGCGGATAATGTACAATTTAATGTATGGACATAATCTAAACTATTATCCTTTTTTCTATATCTAATGTTTGACCTTCTTGCCTGCCAATCTGTTACATTTGATCCAGATATCAATTCTCTATATTTATTTTGTCCAGGGAACCATCCTTCAATATCATATTGTTTATAATTCCTTTTACCCATATCCATTGAAGCGATTATAACTGTTCTATATGGTATATTTAATTTCTCTAAAAATTCTTCTGCATTTTTTATTAATTCTATATGGTATTTTTCAGAATCCTCTGGTTTACAAAATATATATTGTTCAACTTTGTGAAATTGATGTAGTCTAAATAATCCTTTTGTATCTTTACCGTGCGCACCAGCCTCTTTTCTAAAGCAAGGACTCCAACCAACAATCTTAATTGGTAATTGACCTTCTTCAATAATTCTATTATAATATAATGCGGTTATTGGATGTTCAGCAGTTCCTATTAAATATAGATCTTCTCCATCAATTTTATACATCATATCTGCAAAATCATCCAATGTTATTATTCCTTCCAATATGTCCTTTTTTAACATATACGGAGGTATTGCAAATTTATAGCCTTTATTTATCATATATTTTACACCCTCTATACTTAATGCCAAATCTAATAAAGATGATATATTAAATTCAAAATAAAATCTAGAACCGGAAACTTCTCCAGCAATATCTGTATCTGCTAAATTAAATTCTTTTAATATATCATATTGGTGTTTTAATTCATGATTTACCTTCTTATATACGACAATTTTATCCTTATTTAGTTTATCAAAATCTAATACATCATTAAAGTTTATTTCCTTAAAATCTTCTTCATAATTTAATATTTTATTTAATTCTTCAAGAAGTTTTCTATCTTTTATATATTTTTCATATTCTTTATTATTTAATATTTCATTTAATTCAACAATCTTCCATCCAAACTTTTCAGTTTGTTCTTTAAATAAATTTATATCATATACCCGAGGAATTCCCCAAAATTTTACAGGTGTATTTTTATTTTCATCCCCAAAAGGAACTTCATTTGATAATAGATTTGGAAAACTCCATAATAAATCTATCAAATTATTTTCTATATTATTAAATTCCTCTTCCTTTTTCTTTATTTCTTCATCCAAATCTTTTATATCTTCCTTTAATTTATTTAATAATTCTTCTGAAACATTTCCTTCATGTATATCATATCCAATTTCTATTGCAACTTTAACTAGTGTATTTCTATCTATTTTTCCATTTAGATATTGAATAATAGATCCATAAAATTTTGATAACATATTTTTCTTATATCTTAACTTATCCAATTCTTTCTGTAATTCTCTTCTTCTATTATCCAATTCAATTGCTCTATCTACAATGTTTTCGTCCAAACCTCTTTTTCTAAATGTTTCTTTATATAATTCTATATTATTCTTTAAAAAGTCTATATCAACCGGAAAGCCCATTTGACCGATATGCCATTATAAATTAATAAAGTTTTACTCTTTTAAATATTTAAGATTAAAAATTTTATCCTAATAATATACGTTTATGGCTAATATGATAATATCAAATAATATAAAACAATGAAAAGTAAGAAATACAAATATGTACATTGTTATTATTGTGGAAGAATGGCGAGATTGGATAAGGCAATTAAACTAACGATATCACCAAAACTTAAGCCAGATGTTTCTGGAGAATATAGCCCCACGTTGATTTTGTCAAGTCCAATAAAAATATATATTTGTCCTGCATGTGCAAGATATAGGGGAATTTCTAAGCAAGATATAAAGAATAAAAATAAAGAACAAGAAATCTTAAAAAAATTGGGCATTGAAATGTAATGGTTGTTTTAGATGTATCTTTAAATGAGTTATATAAATTATTAAATAAAAGTTTATCGGCAGAAGAATTAAATGAATATTTATTAAATATAAAATGCGAATTAGATGAAGTTGATGGAAATAATGCAAAAATTGAAGTAAAAGATTTTAACAGAATTGATCTATATAGTTTAACTGGAATTGCAAAAGAATTAAAAGGAATATTAAATATTGAAATTGGTATTCCAAAATTTGAAGTGAAAGATTCAAATTATGATTTAATTGTTGATAAAGAAATATTAGATGTAAGACCGTATATAGTTGGAGCAATTATTAAAAATGTAAAATTAAACGAAGATAGATTAAAGGATTTAATACAATTACAAGAAAAAATATCACAATCATTTGGTAGAAATAGACAAAAAGTTGCAATTGGGACGCATAATTTTGATCTAATTAAATTTCCTGTTTATTATAAATTAACAGATCCTGAAACAAGATTTATTCCTTTAGGATTTGACAAAGAATTATCATTAAAAGAAATATTAAAAAATACAGAAGCTGGTAAAAAATATTCATATATCTTAAATAAATATAATAGATACCCAATATTGATTGATTCTGATAATAATATTATCTCATTTCCCCCAATAATAAATTCTAATAAAATTGGAAAACTGGATGTTAATACAAAAAATATTTTTATAGATGTTTCTGGTACAGATTTAGAAAAAATATTATTAGCACTAAATGTAATTGTATTAACATTAAAGGATTTTGGGGGGGAAATATATTCAATCAATGTAATATACCCAGATAAGAAAATTAAAACACCAGAATTAAAAGTTGTTAAAAAGGAAATGGATTTAAATAAAATTAAAAAATGTTTGGGAATAGAATTAGATTATGACGAAATTATTAAACATTTAAATAGAAAAAGGATGAATGCAAAAATTGAAAATAATAAATTAATTGTTGAATATTTAAATTATAGAGACGATATATTATCTGAATACGATATAATTGAAGAAATCTTAATTTCTTATGGATATAATAACTTAAAACCAAGAGAAATTAAAATATATACAAAAGGAGGATTAAGTAAGGAAAGAAAAATAATGAACAATATAAGAAAAATAATGGTTAGTATGGGATGTACAGAAATATATACCCCAATATTATCTAATAAAGATATAAATAGTTTATTAAATGATGATAGAGAGATTATTGAACTAATAAATCCAGCATCATCATCTTATAATTCAATTAGAGTATATCTATTAACATCTTTTCTACAGCTATTATCTGAAAATAATGAATTAAAGTTTCCTGCAAAGATATTTGAATTAAATAGAGTTTCATATATTAAAAATAATAAAATTATTGAAGATTTGGATTTATTATATATTTATTCTAATTATGAAGTTTCTGTAAATAATTCATTAAAGGTATTAAAAAGATTATTTAAAGAATTAAGAATTGATTTTGATATACGAAATTCAAATCATAAATTTTTAATAGATGGAAGACAAGGAGATATATTTGTAAATAACGAAAATATTGGATGGGTTGGAGAAATCAATCCAAATATATTAGAAAAACTGGGTATAAAATATCCATTAACGGGTTTTGAAATAAGTATAAAAGAATTGATAAAATACATTAAATATGATATCTGAAATAGAATATAAAGTATTATCCATATTAAATGATAATTGGAAAAGTTTAGATGAAATTTCAAACGAATTAAATATTGATAAATATAAAATATTGAGAACTTTGGGATTTTTAAGAGAAAAAGGATTAATAGAATTAAAAGAAGAAAAGATAAAAAGATATGAACTATCAGAACTTGGAAAAAAATATCTAAAGGAAGGATTGCCTGAACGAAGATTATTAAATTTATTAAAAGAAAGAAAAGAAATAAATATAGAAGAATTAAATAAATATTTTGATAAAGATGAGCTATCCTTTTCTTTAGGATTCTTGAGAAAAAACAGGGCAATAAAAATTGAAAATGGAAAAGTAATATATATTAAAGATATAGAAACATATGAAAGATATTTAGAAAATATTGATGAAAATACTGTAAAATTATTTAAAGGAAGAAGGAGAATTATTGAAGAAAAAGAAGAAATAATTTATTATGCAAAAATAAATGAAAGAGGAAAAGAAATATTAAAAAGTTATAAACTAGAAGAATATATTGAAAAATATACAAAAGAAGTTATCGATAAAAGGATATATAAAAATAAAAAATTCAGACCATATGATGTAAGAATTAATATTGAAGAAGAAAGTATTGGAAGATATAACCCATATTTAGAATTTTTAGATAAAATAAGAGAAGAATTAATATCAATGGGATTTAAGGAAATGGATAGATATAATATGATAATATCACATTTTTGGAATTTAGATTGTTTATTTATACCACAGGATCATCCTGCGGGAGATATTTCAATAATGGATGCATTTTATATTAAAAATATACAATATATTGAAGATTTTCCAAGAGATTTATTTGAAAATGTTAAAAATACTCAATTAAAATACTTTAAAATATTTGATGAAAATATTTCAAAAAGAACTATGTTAATATCTCATGACACTGCTATATCTGCAAGAACATTATTAAATGCAGAAAAACCTGGCAAATATTTTTTAATAGAAAAGGTATTTAGATATGATACAATTGATGCAAAACATTTTATTGAATTCAATCAACTTGAAGGAATTATTTTAGATGATAACTTAACATTTTTAGATTTATTGGGAATATTAAAAGAATTAGTAGTAAATGTTGTAAAAGCAAAAAATATAAAATTCTATCCAGCATATTTTCCATTTACAGAACCTTCAGTTGAAGTATATGCTGAACATCCGAAATTGGGATGGATCGAAGTAGGGGGTGCGGGTATGTTTAGAGAAGAATTATTAAAGCAATTTAATATAGATTATCCTGTATTAGCATGGGGTCTTGGTGTTGATAGACTTGCAACAATATACCTAAACATTAATGATATAAGAGAATTACATACTAGAAATATTAAAAAATTACAAGAATAAATATTTTTTATGGATAATAATTTTAATGATATAATATTAAGTTTTTCAAAAGATTTAATTGAAAAAGTTGATGGATTGGTAAAATCGATTATTTTATTTGGATCTTACGTAGAAAATAAAGAAAATGAAAAATCAGATATTGATTTATTAATCATAATAGATGATGTATACGCAAAAGACTTAAATATAACAGTTCCTTTTTATTTTGATAATTTAAATAAAATATTGACAGATGAAAAATACAAAAAAATTCATGTAACAACATTAACATTATCAAAATTTTGGGAAATGATACTAAATGGAGATCCATTGGTTTTAGATATATTAAGAAAGGGTGAACCAATAATAGATCCAGCGGGAATTTTTGGTTCCCTTAAAAAGATGTTAGAAAATGGATTAATAAAAACATCACCAGAATATTTAGAAATAATGAAAAAAAGGGCTAAAGAAGGTATAAATTATGCTAATTTAATGTTAATAAAAGCATTTGAAAGTTTATATAATTCAGTTGTAACAATTTCTCAATATTATTTAATTAAAAACAATATAAATATATATAGCCCAGAGGATATATTACATAAATTTGAAGAATTAAAGAAAAAAAGAAAAATTTCATCAGAAGTTTACAATTATTATAAGAGAGTTTATGAATATATGAAGAAAATAGAACATAGAGAAATTAGGAATGTTGATTTAGATTTATTAAAAGAATTTTTAAATGGGTTTGAAAAATATAAAGAGAAATTAAATATTTAAAATGGAATATAAATTGATTGGACATGGTGCAGAAGCAAAGATATATTTAATTGAAAGTGATAAAAAAGAAAATGAGAAATATATATTTGAATTTAATAAGGATTTTTTAGATAAATTAGAAATTAATTCTGAAGAATTTAAAATTGAAGATAATAAAAATAAAATAATATTAAAGTATAGATATAAGAAAAAATATAGAAATGAATTAATTGATAAAGAATTTAGAAAATATAGGACCAAAATTGAATCAAAAATATTGGAAAAATTATATAATTATATTAATGTTCCTAAATTATTATATAAAAATGAGGAAAGTGGAATTATTGTAATGGAATATATTGAAGGGTATAATTTAGCAAAATATTTGGAAAAATTAAATTATGAAGAAATATTATATGAAATAGGGAAATATGTTGGATTGATTCATAAAAATAAAATTGTCCATGGAGATTTAACCACTGGAAATATAATATATAATAATGGAAAAATATATTTTATTGATTTTGGATTGAGTTTCTTCTCTAATAGAATAGAAGATTATGCTGTAGATTTACATTTATTTAAAGAATTATTTGAATCTAATCATTGGAGAATTTTCAATAAATTTTCTTTGGTATTAGAAGGATATAAAGAGTCGTTTAGTGAAAAATATGAAGAAGTTTTTCACAGATTAAAAGTTGTAGAATCTAGAGGTAGGTATAAATCAATATTATTTTAGATTGTTGATTACCAATATTATTTAAGAATAATTTAAATATGCCGAAGTTTTATAATGTCATATGGCAAAATACATATGTCCAAGATGTCATTCAGCAAATATAGTACCATTATTTGCAAAAGATAATAGTTGGGTATGTTTAGATTGTGAATACCAAGGCCCCTCACAGTTAATAAGTAAAGATCTAGAATATTTTTGGAATGAATATAAAAAACTTGCAAACACAAATAAAGTTAAGAGATAAATATTTTTTATGTATGATTTCTGTTTACCGGATAACAATGAAGAAGAATTAGCAGGTGAATATTATAAAAATAAAATAAAGAATATTGTATTTTGTTATGAAGTTTTTGATAAAAATGATTTAAAATATTTCAAATTAAATAATATCTTATGTTATAAAAAATTAAATATATTTTATTGTGCATTAGTAAACAATGAAGATTTTAAAAAATCTTTAGGAATTGCAAATGAATTATTCTATTCTGATAAATATTATAATGATTTAGTATTTGTTGTTGGAAGAGATTTAGACTATAATGATAAAATTTTATGCAAATATTTTTTAAATGGGTTATTTGATCCTATTAAATATGATAAAAAACATTATTTTGGAGGAATAAGTTATGTGAGTATTAAAAAAATGAAAGAGAATAATCTATCCATTCTATTTTCAATAAAGAACTTAATTAATAATATAGAAAAATTTTATGCAATTAAAAAATTTTTAGAATTTGCACAAAAGAAATATTTAAATATTCTTATAGGATCTTTTGCAGAAAATAAAAATGAAGTTCCAAATAGATATCATTTATATTCTTTTTATAAAGTTTTAGGAATTTATTACAGTTTAAATTATTTAAATAAAATATTTAAAGAGCAAATAATCAGAATAAGATTGGCAAAGAGAAAGGATTATTTTACAAAAGGATTTTATATAATCTCTTATCCATATCAAGATTGTAGAGAATATTAAGGTGGCCATGTTCTCATGGGTCCTGTAGAAATTGAAGGCATTACACCATTTGGAGGATATGCTCTAGCTACTACCCATTGTACATATTGATATGATGCAACACCACCAGTTCCTGCACCTATTTGTAATGTAGGATATTGGAATGGATTATAATTTAAATTATAATATGTATAATTTCCATAATTTGGATTATATGATAAATGATACATATTTAATAATGTTAAAGGAACCCATACTTGATTAGAACTATAATAATAGTATCCAGCTTGTGCATATGTTGAATTAACTATTAAATACGAATAAATAGTTCCTCCATTTGGTGGAAAATATGTATAATTTAAATATTGATTTGTTACTGCAGATTTTAACATTGCTGCTTGGGAAGAAGGAAGACTAGCTCCAGACCAATATTGAAATTGTACAAATGTAGATAAATTGGACGCAGGGGTACTACCACCATACGTAACGACACATCCTCCTGCTAAATTTGTAATCGTATTATCACAATGACCATATGGATCTCCAATCAAACCAGCTTTAAATTGTTGGCTTGTATTTCCAAATAATGCTATTACATTTGCATCCGCATTTGGAGCTCCTCCTCCATAATACCAAGCTTCTTCAACAATTAAAGGTATTAAAGGAATATTCCAATTATTTGGAGGTAAAATATAAGTACCTTGTCCAGTTTGATTATTTAGCATTTGGATACCGTTTGGAGTCGCTCTAGGAGAAAATGATCCATTAAAAATATATCCAGTCCAACTATCAAATGTATTATTAAAATATCCATATGCTATAAATACATATTTTCCATTATCATATTGTCTAGAAGGATCTACTTGGGGAGAAACACCTACGTATGGGTAATATTGTTGATAATAATTTGTATTAAGATTTCCAATTGCCATATAAATTACAATATTACTATTAGCAGGTATTCCATTAGGTATATTAATCCACCAAATTCTACAATATGTACTTCCATTTACTAATTGTCCTAAATACCATGAATAATATAACTGTCCATTATTTGGATTAAAGAACATTACATTTTGTCCATTTGGGTGTATTTGATTAAATAATGTTGGATTATTTACATATGCAAAATTAGGACCGATATTTATTGTTCCGTTACATATTGCTATTTGTTGTTGGAATGGAGATGGTGCAGGAATATTTTGAGTATTATATAATGTTATTGGAATATAATATTGTATTGGTAAATTATTAATTGGTGTACATATTTCATTACCCAAAGATACTAAACAGAAATACAAACTATCCCTATTATATTGATAATATCCAACAATTTGTTGATTTGGATAGATTATATAACTATTAGAAGATGTATTAAAGTTATTTCCAAATAACGGTATATTATAATTATTATAATATATCTTATTTAAATTAATTGGACATATGCCATTATTAACTATATTTACTGATATTATATTATTATTTAATCGAGCATTTGATATATTTAAAAAGCTAACAGAAATTCCATCTAACATTTTTCGAACACTTAAAGATTTTATTTCTCCAGCAATACATTTATAATCTCTTAAATATTGAAAAACTACATTTTCTCCCAAGTTATATAAATTATTTAAATATTTATCATTTACAGTAAATATATTCTGTGGATAAAATATAACATAATAAGGTAAATTACCAGTTCCTTGAAAATGTGTATTAAAATATGGATTATATACCATATACCCATTAAATATACAATATCCAGTATTAGAATAACTTATAGAATAGTTATCTATTATTTTAAATGCTACAAAATTGTTTGACGCATACGAAGGTAAAAAATTATAAACATTATCTATTACAATCACATTTGTTGAATTAAAATAGTTTGGGACTTGTATAGTATCATATGAACAATTATAATAAACAGTAAATGGGATTAATGTAGATCCATACAGATTTAATATATTTTCGAATACATCATTTCCATATAATAATTTATATATTTCTCCATATTGTGGAAAAGTATCTGAATAAAACTGAAATTCTTTGTTTAATAAATTTAAGTAAGAAACAAAATAAAATAAAATTAATAGTAATACAACAATTGAATATAAATATAATTGACTACGAACCATATAATGAAAATTTAGAATATCCTAGGCCGTATGGATAAACCATACTGCTATAGTATTTATATCCGCGTGGTACTGGATTTACATTAAAATAATTCCAATAATTATATAATATTACTGGTATTAATTGGCTTGAATAATAAACATTTATAGGGTAACATTGACTAATATTTATATTTGAGGATAATATACTATCTCGATAATTTGGGGGAATTGAATACTCTATTATTAACTGGGAATAGGGTTCTACAAAATTTATAGATTGTGGATTATTATATGCTCTCATATTATAATTTGGTCCATTTCCGTATAATATTCCTGTACTTGGATTATAATTTTTACCATAGTAAATTAATACTGGATTATAATAATTAAAATCACCTGAATAATATATGTTTTTTAATTGTTCTATTGTTAATGGTTGGTTATAAAATGCAATTACATATATATATCCTAAGAACGTACATGCAGGATTGAATCCTGGAGGTGGATTATCTGCTGGATAGTTTGAATATGGAGTTCCTAAATATACCGTTACATTTGGTGGATAATATAAATTTAAAGGTTGTAAAGGTGGATAACCAAGATAAGGTATTAGTTGACCATAATATATTCCACTCTGATTTATAAATCCACCATAAAATTGTCCATTACTATTATTATACCCCCAAAAAACAAAAACCCATTGATTCATTGGTAAGGTGTAATTTGGTAAATATCCCACAACATTACTTTCATCTATTCCTAAATAATATCTACCACTAATTGGTATAATTACTTGTCTAAATGTAGAACCTGTATAATCTGGTAACCCTGCTAAATGAACTATTGCACTTACATAATTTTCTCCATCAGCACAAGAAGAAGAATAATAACCATTAATATAAATCCAAGCAACTACAGTTATTGATGTATTTCCAGATAATGAAGAAGGATAATATGATGAATTTATTAATTGAAAATATTGATTACTATTTGTAAATGCTATAACCTGTGATTGGTCTAAACATTGAGAAGAAATATATAATGTTTCCCAACTAAATGGAAATACAGCATATTCTACCGGTTGAGCAGGCAAATTATTTACTAATCTATAATTATTTGTCAAGTTTAAATAATTAAAGTTATTTTTTGCGGCTCTAAATAATATCATTATTGGCTGTGTATATCTGTCAGGCAAATTTAACGATATATTTATCATAGGAATATATCCATTGGATGTTCTAATATATGATACATTTAAATATTTGATTTGTATTGGATATAAATCAATATTATATGCATAGAATGAATATGGATCTACAGTATAATTAACAAAATTTGTTACGTTTGTTAAATTTAAATATATAGATAAATTATTACTAGAATACCTTGATATTATTATTCCATACCAATCATTACTTGATGCTATATTTCCACATATTTTTCCCTGAGAATTATATATTAAGAAAAAGTTATTAACCCGTCCACTTATATTTAATGAATATAATAAATCACCTCCAAGATATGGAAATGGAAATAGAAATTCATAACATGTTGAATTGTAGGTATTATAAAAATTTAAAGTATAATATATGGTTTGTTTTAGATTATAACTATTAAAATGACTTGATAACATGCTATTATATATCAAAGCTAGTACATCAAATTGATTTGTTTCTAAAAAACTAAGAAATTTATCATTATAAGTATTTGCCAAAGCTGTATATAATATATACTTTTTATTAAATTCGTTTATATAATGAGAAGGATTTTTGGGAAATTGCAAATTTATTAAGAATAATAATATCAAAGATACAACTAAGATTATTTCTACCAAATAATTAAAGGATCTCATATACCTAATTATGAAAAAAATAAGTTTATATATTTTTTTAAGAATATGTAAGAAATGAGCATATTAATGAAAATTTTATCATTTATAGAAAATAATTATAAAAAGTTCCTACTACTTTCTATATCACTATTTGCAATATTTGTTGGAATAATATTATTCAATTACTTTAAATATGGGTATATAATTAATAAATCCATTACAATTTCTGGAGGTTATGTAACATTAATAAATAATAATTATAATTTAACAAACACAGAAATACAAAATATATTAAATCAGATGAATATGACAGATTATGTATTGTATAGTACATCGAATATTATTTATATAGCGTCAAGAGATCAAATTAATGGAACATTATTAATCAGCTTATTAGATCAATATTATAATATTAGTATACAGCCTTCAGATATATCAATACAACAGTATAGTTCTCTAGTAGGTGAGCTCATATTTAATCAATTCTTATTCTTCGTAATTCTAGCAATGATACTTGCAGCATTTGTAATATTTATAGCATTTAGAGTTTCAAACACCACCTTGAATATAATATCTACTATACTATTTGACGTTATCGGATTGTTGGCAATATTGTCCATAACAAAATATCCTATAGGAGCAAATGGTTTTATTGCAATGTTAATGATTTTGGGGTTTGCAATTGATAATAATGTAGTACTATCGACAAACATGATAAAAGAAAAAGATAAACCTTTTATTGAAAGGGTAAAAATGTCTTTTAGGGTTGGGATGTTAATGGAAATTATTGCACTATATACATTGCTTTTATTATATTTTATAGTACCAGATCCTTCTGTTAAAGAATTTGCATTTGTATTATCTACTGCAACAATATTGGATCTAACATACTATCTAATTGGAAATATACCATTGTATAAATATTTTGAGGCTAAAAAAGAACAAGAAGGTTAGACATCAACAATAAGTTCTGCACTCCAATAGGTCTTCATTATCTTTGTAATATTTATATCATGTAAAGTAACTGCTTTAACTTCTTTTTTAAATCCATGTTTTTCTTTATCATATTTTTCTCCATAAACTTCAAATCTACATACCCATTTATATTTCTTACTTTCAACTCTCACTTTTTTTAAATTTTTTACCCTTATATCCCTTACAGCAAATTTATCTTTATAAAAAACATCCTCTAAACATATTCTAGCTATATTATATATAATCTCCAATACATTTTTTCCTTCAATTACAAATTGTTTTGATTCTTTTTTCTCAACTTTTTCATTATTATATATTATATTGAACATTCCTAATATTAATGCCTCAATTGCTCTCTTTGGTGTATTTCCATAACCAACAATCTTTATATCTGCAGTATGATCTTCATATTCATATTCTCTCAAAACAGTCATATTAAGAATATTTTTAAATAGTTTTATAAATCAGTAGACCGACAATTCATCATCTTTTCAGATTTTTAGAATTTCATCATAAAAGATAAATATGTTAAAATTTTTAAATAAGTATACTATATGGAAATATTAGATATAAAAATACCTGATAATGTAATAAAAGTGAATGTATATTCAAGTTCCTTTAGAGATTTAGAAAAAATACCAAAAGATTATACATGTGAAGGAAAAAATATATCATTTCCAATAATAAATGAAGAAATACCAAACAATACAAAAAGTATGTTATTATTTGTAGAAGATCCAGATGCACCTGGTGGTATATTCAGACATTAGATTGCATATATAAGTAAACCAATAAAAAATATACCTCCAGGAATTAAAAAGGAAAGAATTGTTAAAATAGATGATGTACAAATTATTCAGGGTAAAAATGACTTTGGAAAAATTGGATATGATGGACCATGTCCTCCAAAAGGCCATGGTAAACATAGATATTATACGATAATATTATTTCTAAATAAAGAATTTTATATAGATGGTTGGTTCTTTGAAGATTTTATCAAATATGTAAAAGAAGAAAATATTATTGGTTATGAATATTTTATAGGTACATACGAGAGATAATTTTTTCAATATTTTTATCATTTAAACAATTATGGAAAATATTCAAATATCAAAAGAACAAATTAATGATATAATAAAAGAATTATGGAATAAGGGTTATACACCATCACAAATTGGAAGAGAATTAAAGGAAAAATATAATATAAGAGTTAAAGATGTACTAAATAAAAAACTAGTAAGATATGCAATAAAAGAATTAAATTTAAAACAAGAAATACCGGAAGATTTATTATATTTATTTAAGAAAATAAATAGGATGTTAAAACATTTAGAACTAAATAAGAAAGATATCGTAACAAAGAAAAAACTAGAAGAATTGGAAAATAGAGTAAAAAGTTTAATAAAATATTATAAGAAAAATAAAAAATTACCACAAACCTTTGAATATAGTAGAGATATAGCAAAAATGTATGGTTATTCATGAACAATAGATTTTTATCTTATATAGAAGAGATATCTAGTAGAATAAGTAAAGCAGTAGAAAATAATCAAAATTTTTTGATTATATCTTCATTGAATCCTGATGGTCTATCTTCTTCAATATTTTTATTAAAATACTTATATGAAAAAAATTCAGAAGTTCATTTAACATTTCTAGATTATATAGGCAAAAAGGAAATTAATAATTTATTTTTGGGTGAAAGTGGATATGAATATGACAATATAATATTTTTGGATATTGGATCGATATTTTCTGATGACGTAATAAAATTAAATAAAGATTTAAATAAAAAGATATATATAATAGATCATCATTTTTTAACAATGAAAGATGTTGAATTAAATAATGTTGTAAATCTCAATCCAAATATCTTTAATCTAGATGGTTACAAAGAAATATCCACATCAAATATTTTATACTATTTATATAGAAACCTAAATCCATATGATAAAAATATTCTATACTTATCATTAGTTGGAAATTTATATGATTTCGATAAGCCGAATAATGAAATTTTAAATGAACTAATTGATAGAGAAATATTATCAAAATATACTGGAATAAATCTTCCTGGTATATTTACAAAACCTTTATATAAAGTATTAAGTCTACCATTTAATTTTTATATCCCAAATATTACTGGGAGTGATGAAAAGGCTCTGGAATTAATAAAAGAATTAAATATAAAGGATAGAGGCACTGCTGGTATATTTTATAAAGACTTGTCTGAAGAGAATATTAAAAAGCTAGTTAGTAGTATAATAAAATTAAAATTAAAATATAATTTACAGAGAACAGATGATTTAATAGGTGAAATATACAAAATTAATAAGGGTGATGAAATCGGAGATTTATTAGAATTATTATATAATATTGAGGGATTACTCGAGAACAATAAAAGAGAAGGTATATTATATTTCATTAGAAAGTATAATATTGATATTTTAAAGGAATCTGAAAATAATTTAAGATTTCAATTTTCAAAATTATTATACGATACAATAAATAATAACATACAAATAAAAGATGAAAATGGGTTAAAAATATTAACAATTGAAAAAAATTATGGAAATGGATATTTTTTACCAATCTTATTAAATCTTTTAATTAAAGAAAATATAGTAAATGGAAAGGTTATTATTTTACTATATAAAGCAGATAATTTCTATAGAGGAATTATCAAAACAACTAAAGAAGAAAATAAAAAATTAATAAATAATATACTAAAGAAACTATTTGATAATAATTTAATTTATTATTCTAGTTTTGATAATTTTGGAGGTTTTTTATTAGATATAAATAATTATGAAGAATTTATTAAAAAATTAAAAATAACTTTAAGACAAGAAAATCTTATATAATATTTTTTTCTTTCAATCTATAAAATCCTTTTTTTAATATTTTCCTAATAATATATCTTTTATTTAATCCTCCTAATTTGATTGCAGCCTTTCTTAAACTCCCACTTTCAATTAATATATTTAATATTTTTCTCTCTTTTTCATTCAATTTTTCATCATATTTTAATACTAATTTTGCTAATTCAATTAAATCAACCTTTTTTCCACTCCAAGCAAATTCTTCAGAAGATATATTATTTATTATTTCTATAGGTTCAAATTCTATAATCGCAACTTCTCTATTTAAATCTAACCTCTTATATATTTTTTTTAAATCATTTATCAATTCTTCCCTATTATTATAACCATCTCTCTTTGCCTCTTCATCTGTTATTTGATATAACTTTTTTGTATATATATTTTTTACCCTAAATTTTCCAATTACTTTTCCTCCAGCATGTAAAATAAAAATATCCCCTGGCTTTAAATTTGCCTTTGATAATCTTATAGTTAAATTCTTTTTTCCCCTTATTATATCGTCTATATATTTTCCAAAAAATTGTAAATGTTTCATTAACCCTCAATTGGCGAAGGTTGTGTAGATACACTTTCTACTTTATATACAGAAGCTCTACCATATTTATATGCTCCATATACCATAAATATGGCAATTAATACTGCAGCAATTATGAGTAAGATAAGTGCCGTCTGAGAATTTCTATCTTCACTGCCAAACTGATCTTTTAATACACTAAGTGCTGCAGAGAATCCTTGTATATAGGTATATACATTCCAAATAGTAGCAATACTATTAAATACTGCAATAAGTATATCAAAGATCTTTTTTGTTTTTGATGCAACCATTATACTATTAGCAGTTATAATTATTCCAAACACTATTATCAAGAATCCAAATACTAAGAATGAAAATGAAAGAACTCCTAATAACGTATATGCATCAATATATCCCATATAATACGCTCCAACTGATAATAATGCTGCATTACCATATGCTGCACCTGCAAATGACAATATTAATGCTGAATATGCAACCATTCTTGGCCAATCGCTTTCTATATTATTTAGTTTAATATATTCCAATGCTTTCCCAGCATTGTATGCATTCCATATAGATATTAATATATTAAATATTGAGATTAATATATAGAATATGTCCACAGCCATAATTCTTTATTTGTAGGATATATGTTTAAAAAATTAACATTTTAATATTTCAAAGATTCTACTTAATTATAATGACGATAGATATAATATCATTGTTTCAAGCATTCTCAACAATATTTTTGTCTACACTAACAAATGAAAAAATTGTATGGATTACATATCCAGTTTATATAGTATGGTTTTCGCTAGAATTGCTTGAAGAAAGAATAAAATTTACGTATGGAAACTCATTAGCAAATAGTATTATATTTTCATGGGTTTCTATAGATTGGTTAAGATATATATATTTGCATAATGAATTTGATAATTATAATAAGTTAATTTTAACAATATTTTTCCTATCATTGTCTATCTTCATATTGATAGCATCCCTAAAAAGAAAGAAGATTGCAAAAATATTAGGAAAGACTGGGTTTTTTGCATATTTTCAGATTATGTTTACACCGTTTATATACGGAATAATAGAATTTACTTATATAAATTTTCTTGCAGTAATAATTTTTTATCCATTGATATATTTCACTATATATGTAATAGATAAATTAGTGCCCAAATTCGTCGACGAAGAAGAAAAAAAATTTAAAGAAAATAATATTGAAGAAAATACAGATAACTTTGCTGAAAGTAATTTGCAATATAGTCAACAAAATTACAGTAATTATTATAATTATTACGGATATAATTATGGAAACTATTATGAAAACTATTATAGATATCGAAGATAGCCCCGACCGGGATTTGAACCCGGGACCTGTGGATTACGAGTCCACCGCTCTACCGCTGAGCTATCGGGGCTCCATATTTTTAAATATTATTTTGTATTTCAATATTAAATGGATTTTTCAGATATAGCAAGAGAAATAAAAGATTCAAATGAAGAAATATTAATAGTAGCAGATTCCGATTTGGACGGAAAAATGTCGTTGGGATTGATGAAAGTAATATTGGAGAAATTAAATAAAAAATATATAGAATATTTTAGAATTATTGGGGAAAATAATTTAGATCTAATAAGAATATTAGATGGGATTATATTTAATAAGAAAACAATAAATACAATGATATTTCTAGACACACCAATGGATGACAAATATTTAATTAATTTTTCTAAAAGGCATGAAAAGATAAAGATAATATATATAGATCATCATAAAAGAAAGATTCCAAAATTTTTACCAAATAATTTAGTATATTTTGATGTAAGAGCATTATTTAATTTGGAAATATGTACAACAAGTATCGTATATAGAATTGGAAAAACTTTGTTCGGTGAAGAATTTTCAAAATATTCATTATTAGCATCTATTGGAGCTATAGGAGATTTTATGTTGGAAAATGATAACGAATTATTAGATGATTTATTGAAAAATTACAATGGATTTTATAATGGCAAATACTTTTATGTTCCATATATAATATATTTTTATCTATTTTTAATATCTGATCCATATAAAATATCAAAAAATATTGATAAAGCATTAAATATAGAAGAATTTATAAAAGATTTCGACTTAAAGAAATTAAAGAATTTGGCAATAAAATACTATGATAGATTAAAAAGTGCTAAAAAAATATATGAATCTGAAAAATTGTTAGTATTTAAAGCAAAGAAATCTTCAGTTATATCTACAATTCTATCATCATTTTATCCTGAAAAAATAATATTAGTATTATCTTTAAAGGAAAAATTATTTGAAAGATTATTTAAAGGAAAATATAGGAGATATAGTATATCCTTAAGGAATCAATCTGGAAAATATGATTTAGGAATATTAATGCGAGAATTTACAAAAGAATATGGGATAACTGGTGGAGGTCATCCAAAGGCAGCTGGTGGGTTAGTATATGAAAAAGATATAGAAAATTTAATAAGATTTTTAGAGGAAAAAACAAATGAAAAGAATTAGATTTTATTTATATGTGATAAAAAGATTGATTAAGAAGATATTAAGGAAAATTCTATAAAAAATTATAATCTTCTTCCTCTTTTTCCCCCCTTTCTTCTACAATGATCGTGAGGAATCGGGGTTACATCTTCTATAACCCCGACCTTTAATCCCGAAGTAATTAATGTTTTAATTGCAAATTGTGCAGATGGTGTAGGAACCCAGGGACCATTATGTCCACCAGGTGCTCTTACCCTAATATGAACGGCAGTTATACCCTTTTCTAAAGCTTTTTGAGCAGCCTGTTTCGCAGCCAAAATTGCAGCAGTTGGAGTACCTTTTAATCTTTGAGCTAAAACAACCCTACCGCCAGAACTAAATGCAATTGTTTCACTACCGGTTATATCTGTAATATGAATTATGGTATTATTTTTACTTGAATATATATATGCAATGCCCCATCTCTCCTTTTCAACCATTAAATTTAAAATTGTAAATAATCTTATAAAATTAAAAATAAGGAATTTATTAAGCCGCCGTAGCTCAGGGGTTAGAGCGCCTGGCTCATAACCAACAAAATCGATGAGTTTGTGAGAAACCAGGAGGTCCGGGGTTCAAATCCCCGCGGCGGCATTTATAAATAATCTACAATATATATTTTAACATAAATATAATAAAACTTTTCGTTTTTCTAATTAATATAGAAGTTTATAAAAATTACTTAAAACTTTCAACGTATTAGAATATTTCTTAATTTGTTATAACTACAAATATTCCTGCAGAAGGTGATACCAACTATTAAAATTAAAAATATAAAACATCAATATTAAAATAATAATCTCAAAAAATATTATATCTTAATAACAGAATAAATAATTATATTTCAAAGATTAGGGGTTTTCTATGTAATGAAAATGCAACATTATATATTTCAGTATCATTTATTTTTGTTTTATAATTTTTTGAATGATGAGCATGTCCATGAAATCCATAAATAATTTTATTAGAATATTTTTTAATTAAATTCTCTATATATTTTGAATATAATGACCATTCTGGCGCAGGATCTCCAAAAACAGTATCTCTTGATAAGCCATAATGAGAAAAAACTATTATTTTATTATTTAAACTATTAAATATATTTTCCAATTTCTTAGAATAATATTCTTTTATATTTTCAATATTTACCATTTTCCATGTTCTTTCTGAAAAGCCTTCAAATCCTAATAAATAATATTCTCCTAAATTATAATATTCATAATCTAACCAATTAATAAAATTGTATTCTTTTCTATAGAAATCTTTTTCTTTTTCTCCATTTAATAAAAATGATGCTTCATTATTACCAAAAGTTGAAAATATTTTTACATTTCCAAATTTTTTACTTAATAAATAATATAGTTTTTTTATATAAATATGTTCTTTATTATCAATTATATCTCCACATAATATAACAAAGTCTATTTTTTCATTGATATTATTTAAACTCTCATAAAATTCTTTATAATATGTTGGTAGATGGAGATCTGAAGTTACCAAAAATTTCATTGATAATCTATAAAGAAAACTTTTATATATTTAATATAACTATTCATAATGGAAATATCTATAGAATTGTTAAGGCCAGTAAATCCTACAGGTAGAAGTTTTATTACAAATGTATATGGAGCAATAGCAGCAAATAATAGAGAGATAATAGATAAATATAAGAAAGATATAACAAAATTGATACAAAGGCTTGGATTTAAAATAGAAGAATCAATCGGAACCGGAAAATTAATAACAGGTACAATTATAATTGTGCTAGACGATAGTACTAAAGAACCAAAGAAGATGTATACAAAAGATATTAAGATCTGGAATATTGAAAGAGAATATAATGAAAAAATAGAAGTAAACTTATAAATTCCAATAGTTTTTTATTTTTTATGGATCCTGAAAAAGATGCAATAGATCATGATAAGAGATTAAACGAAGAAGAATTAAAAATCATTAAGGATATTAAAAGACATATTAATAGATTAAAAAATAGTATCAATGAATTAGAAGCATTGGTGGAAGAACTAGAAGAATTTAATAGTAAAGAAATGGAAAGACCTTTATTAAGAGAAGATGAGTATAAAATATTTATCAAAATATTGGATATACAAAAAATTTTACATAATAGTATTATATTAATTACCCAAGATGTACTAAGATACAAAATACTATTAGACCAAGAAATATTTTAAATGATAATTTCTTTAGATTACGACGGAACACTTGTAGATAGCTATACAATTATACCCCTAATTTATGAAAAAATAAGAGAAGAATTGAATTTATATGAAGGATTTACTGAAGCAATGCTTGCAGTGGAAGATCTTGGAGATTATTTTGGAATTTTTGAAAGGGGAAAATGGATAAGATTCTTAATAAAAGATAATCCTGATGAAATAATTGAATATTATTGGAAAATTAGGACTGAAAATCAGACAATATTACCAGGAACTATAGAGTTCTTAGAAAAATATAAAAATATAGATTTATACTTAATTACATCTAAAGATGATACAAAAGATATTAAAGTAAAAAGAATTAAGAAAACCAATTTAGATAAATATTTTAAAGATGTACTTATATATGGAACAGAAGAATTTAAAACACTTATTGATGTATTTGAATATCTAAAAGATATGGATGATGATATAGTGTATATAGATGATAAAAATACAAATCTATATCAAATAAAAAATAATAAATTAAATATAAAACTATTTAAAAGAATATATTATCCACCATATCCATTAAAACTGGCATGGTACTATCCCAAAATTGATGTTCCGAAAATAATAAATATTTTTGAAATTGAAAAATATATTAAATTATGATAGTTAAATTGGAAAATGTAGAAAAAGTATATTATGTCGGAGGATATCCCATAAGGGCATTGGATAATGTAAGTTTAAAAATTAAAGAAGGAGAATTTTTATCGATAGTCGGACCATCTGGATCTGGAAAATCTACATTATTAGCAATAATGGGGTGTTTGGATAGACCAACAAAGGGAAAAGTATATCTATTTGGTAAAGATATATCAAAATTAAATGATAATCAATTGTCAGAATTTAGAAGAAAATATATTGGATTTATATTTCAACAATATTATCTATTTAGTTATCTAAATGCATTGGAAAATGTACAAATTAGCTTAAGAATTTCTGAAAATAGCAATCTTGAAAAAGCAAAAGAATTATTGAATAAGGTTGGATTAAGCGATAGGTTATATAATTATCCAAATCAGTTATCTGGAGGACAACAACAAAGAGTAGTTATTGCTAGAGCATTGGCAAAAGATCCCAAATTAATTTTAGCAGATGAACCTACCGCAAATATTGATGAAAAATCGGCAAATGAACTATTAGATATATTAAAAAAATTAAATGAAGATGAAAATAGAACAATTGTAATAGTAACACATGATTTAAGGGTAGCAGAAAAAACCAATAGGATAGCAGTAATAAGAAATGGAAAAATATTAAAAGACAATGCTACAATTGATGAAACAATAGAACTATTAAAATAATTTATAAATATTTTTTAAATATAATGTCTTATGAAAAAATTTATTTATATATTTTTATTAATTCTTTTATTTTTTAGTGTAAAATCTTTACAAATAAACATTACAAAAATATCTCCAACTATAGTAAAAACTAATAGCAATATAAATTTAGGGGTTTGTATAATAAATAAGGGATTATCTCAAGCAAATATGATTAATTTAAATATATATTATCCTAATTGTATATATTCAAATCGATCTTCAATTTATATCCCATATTTAAATCCAGGAGATTCTTATTGTACTTCATTAAATCTATATGAAAATTGTAATCCTGGAAGTTATATTATAATAATAAATGGAACTTATTCAAACAATAATGGGGTTGGTGAAATTTCACAAATATATCCAATAATTGTTGAAAATCCTCCATATATAACAATCAGTAGTTATCATTATTCAAATAATTATTATGGAAGTATTGCGAATTTAATACTAAATATAACAAATTATGGTGGAGAAGTATATAATGTATTAATTAAATCAAACTTTTCTGCATGTTCATTAGAACCTTCTTCAATATATTTAGATAATTTATCAGGTTCTACGTTAATTAATTTCCGACTATTGATTCCATCAAATCATGCAAATAATTATTGCATAGTACCTTTATCTATAATTTACCAAGATTCATTGGGAAATATCAATAATTATACAACATTCATTAATGTACCAATTTTACCATCAAATAATAGATTGGAAGTTTTATATGATGTTGAATACCTAAATATTGGAGAAAATATAATTAATTTAACATTATATAATCCTACAAATTCAAATATATCCGATATTTCATTAATATTTACCGCTAAGAATATTTCAATTGTGAATAATAATATTTACATTAGTAATATACCACCAAGACAGAAAATAAATATTCCAATAAAGGTAATTATAAATAACAACTTATATGGAACTATAAATATTCCTTTCAATATTCAATATTATTCAAATTCGATATTATATAATTTAAGCGGATACATTGTTGTAAATATAAATGCATATCCTAATATAACTTTATCTGGCTTATATAGTTCTAGAACATTAACTTTTAATGTATTCAATTATGGAAATGCACCAGCATATAATATGTATATAGATGCTTACAGCCTTGATAAGTGTACAATTTCCCCAAATCAAGGATATATTGGAGAACTAGATCCTGGAAATTCAAATGCTGTTATATTTACACTAAATAATAATTGTTACCCAAATACGACCATATATATACGAGTATATTATACTGATATTTTTGGAAATAGATACTCAATGCTTTATAATACCTCTCTAGAAGATCTGGGATACAATATTTATTATACCAGATCTTCTGAAAACAATTTAATTAGTATAATAGTAATAATTTTAATCTTTACGGGTATAATATATTACATAATGAAAAAGAAAAAGAAAAATGAAAATCAATGATTATTTATTTTTAATATTTAAATATTTAAAGACTAAAAAGCTGAGAACTTTTTTAACATCATTAGGAATTACGATTGGTATAGCTACTATATTCACATTAATTGCATTATCTCAAGGTTTACAATATTATGTTCAAAATGAACTAGATAAATTTGGGGGTAAAGTAATATTTATTTATCCGGGTGCAAGAGTTGGGTTCTTTAATACTATTTCTGGATATTTTACAAACAATTTTATTCAAAATATTCAAACATTACCCGGGATAGAAAAAGTTATAAAAACGCACCTAACTTCCACAGTAATCAATTATAATAATTACCAAATACCGGCTAACGTATTGGTTATCAATACAAAAGATGTAAACTATCTAAGGTATGTGAATTATGAAATTTCTGAAGGAACCTTTATAACAAACAATAACAACTGTCAGGTTAATTTAGGACACCAAATTGCAAATTCTCCATTATTGAATAATCAGCAAATACGTGTTGGAGATTATATAAATATATTTGGACAAAGATGTCAAGTAGTGGGAACATTCAAACAAACAGGGGGGCAAATAGATTATATTATTTTATTTCCAGAGGGTGTATATGAAAGATTGTTTGGAAATATAAATTATAACTATTTGATTGTGCTTGTTTATGACTTTAATTTGGCATATAACTCCATAAATAACTATATAAATTCATTAAAAGGTCAAACATATACCATAGTAACTGCACAATCTATTAAACAAATCATAGATCGAATCATCGGTGCAATATCTTTATTTTCATTAATAATTGCATCAATATCCATATTAATTTCAGCAATAAATATTGTAAATACAATGTATACATCAGTTTTAGAAAGATATAAGGAAATTGGATTATTAAAAGCCTTAGGAATGAAAAATTCGGAAGTATTAATTTTATTTTTATTAGAATCTGGATTTATTGGATTGTTAGGAGGTATTCTAGGAATAATATTTGGATTTTTTACATCATATATAGCCTCTATGATATTATCATTCTATGGATTTGTTGAATTCCAACCGTATATTACCATACAATTAATAGTTCTTTCCCTATTACTTCCTTTCTTCATAGGTATTCTATCTGGAACATTGCCTGCAATAAAGGCTTCTAGAATTGATCCAATGGTTGCACTAAGATATGAGTGATATTGATAAAATCTTTATAAATCTATAAAAAGCAAATACATTATGAGCGTAAGATCTATTTCTCCAATAATAGCATCTATATTAATTGCTTCTATTATAGCTGTAATTGTCGTAATATTTTATGTATTTAAATTTAATTCAACAAGCAATTCTATTACAACTACCAATCCACCAAGTCTTAATAATTTTAGTTATTACAGACCAATTTTAATAGATAACAGACTGTATCCAAACACTCTAACAAATTATCCAATACTAATAACTTTAGATACACAATCTTTGATATCACAAGGTAAAATGAGACCTGATTGCGGGGATATAAGATTTACAGATTCTGATGGTAATACATTATTAAATTATTGGATAGAACCATATACTTGTAATACAAATAATACGAAAATATGGGTAAATGTACCATTCATACCCAAGAGTTCTACTAAAACAATATATTTACTGTATGGAAATCCAAATGCAACTAGTATGAGTAATGGATATTTAGTTTTTACCTTTTTTGAAGATTTTCAGAATGGTACAATAGGGTGGACATCTGTTTTATTATCTGGAAGTTTAGGTTCAGCTTCTGATGTTTGGGTACAAAGTCCATATGGTTATGCTGGTGGAATTAGTTTAACAGATAAAGGGGGATATTACGCATCAACAGCAGCATTAGTAAAAAATATTTCCATTTCCGATAATTCTGTAAGTTATTGTTTCGATGCATATGCAATGTGGAAGATTATACCTAGACAACAACCAAGTTATGATAATTATGCAATTATTATATCAGCTACAAATGGGACTGATACAAAAACCATTGCATATAGGTTAATTGTTGGAGGGGAACCCTGTGGTAGATATTGGATTGCTTTTTCTGGAACTTGTGGTAATAAAGACTATCTATGTACACCTCCGAACACGTGGATTAATATAAGTACAAATTTAACTAATGATTTTTTATCTTTATGTAATTTTAAAGTTAGAAATATTACACAAATTTCTCTTAATGTTGGGACTTGGTATAGGACAATATATGGATATGCAACCAATATAATAATAAGAAAATGTGTATCCCCGGAACCTTTTGTAATTTTAAGAGACGAAGTAAAAATGCAATAGAAAATAAGAATATTATAAATTTCTTTTAATCTTTTATTACAAATATTTTTTAATTTCTGCCTTTTTATATCTATCATCTATAAAGAATATTTTAACATAATCATTTGGAAATCTTATTGCTCTTCCAATTACTTGCTTAATATTTATATCTTTTAATACTTCTGCAAATTCATTATAGTCCAAATTATTATCCTTAATTATTTTATGTATTAATATTGATGCATTTGGTGGTGGGGGATATGGTTTTCCAACAATTACAATTACTTTTAATAATGATTGTTCGTCCTTTACTAATTGTATTCCTTCTATAAATCTTGATCTTGCATATGTAAATATTAAATCTTTATTAGTTTTTAATATTCTATTTAATGGTTTTTCGCCATCATCTAAAAATATTCTATCCTTTATATCTAATTTTTCGTATATATCTATCATAAAAGAATATGAAGGAAACATATATAGTTGATATTTTTCTAAATTATTTGCAATGAATTTTATATCACCTATTAAATTTTCTATGTTTTTCTTATCATTTCTTTTTGAATATCTTGAAGAAAAGTTATATAATACTTCATAATCCTTTTTTCCATATTTTATATCAACTTTAATATATTCCACATCCTTTATTTTATATAATTTTTGGAAACTTTCTTTTGTAAAATTACTTCCAGACATTAATACTACCGATCTATAATTATCAAATACTTTAATTATTTTTTCAAATTTTGTTATATATCCTTCCAATTTAAATAAATTCAATATCCAAAAAACATCCTCAGAGTTTACATAATAATATAATTTTAACATTTTATTCATATTCCATCTTTTCTTTGGTAATTTAATATTATTCTTTGAAACATGTCTTTTATATGTTTCCCAATAAAATGACAAATTATCAAATAATTTTTCATTTAAATCGAATATTTCCTTTAATTTATCTCTATCTACGTATATTTCTCTTGAAGATTTTTCCATTCTTTCTTTTATTAAATATATATCCCTTGTATTAAATTTTTTCGCAATTATATTTTCTATAAACGATAACAAATCATCTGAGAATTTCATTAAATTATATCTCATTGATTCAAAATCTTGTTCGGGTATATTTAAAGCATTTCTTATAATTTCTACTTCTTTTATTAAGTCTTGGAATAATAAATTTTCTTCTTTTCTTTTTCCAATACCTTTTTCTATATATTTTCTAAATGATATAGATATAGGATTTATAATTGATGTTAATAAATTATGAGACTCATCCATTATTAAAAAGTCAGGTTCTCCCTCTAAAGATAATACTTCATTTAAATATTGATTAAAAACATATGGATATGTTGAAATATAAATATTTGAATCAATTTTCTTAAAAGAATGATATATACATCTTATGTCCTTCTTTTTTAAATATTTTTTATATTCTATTTTTGTCAATTTAATAAAATTATAATTATATTTCTTTAATCTTTTATATAATTCTTCTGGATCATATAAAGATTTTTTATATATACAATCTGCACATATTATTTCTTCTCCAGATAAATTTGATTTAAAAAATATTGGACATGTTTTCTTTTTATTTGGGTATACCCTTAATATTGTATTTATTTTAAATGAATCTTCTAAATATCTCTTTATTTCTTCAGTAGTTCTTACAGCGATATGGGTTATAAAATCTTCTTTTGCCAGATAATCAGAAATTACTAATGCAATAATTGTTTTACCCGAACCTGTAGGAGAATCTAATAGAATAAATTTTCTATTTTCATTAATATAGTTTAATATCTTTTCTACAACATCAATTTGAAATGGTCTATTATTTAATATTGGATAATATTTTTCTATCATTATAAATTAAGGAATATTTTATAATTTGAAAAATTTAAAAAATAAATAATGAAAATATTGATAATTAAAGGGGCGGTAGCTCAGCCCGGGAGAGCGTCCGGCTGAAGACCGGAAGGTCGTGGGTTCAAATCCCACCCGCCCCAGCCTTTGATATTATAAACAGTAATTATCAAAATAATTGTTATAAGGGAAATAATTAAATTTATTGAGAAAGCTTTATCATACTTTAAATAATAAGATTGTTCTCTAAAATTAAAAAATTAACTGATATAAATTGAAGGCATTACACCGTTTGGTGGATATGCTCTAGCAACCACCCATTGGATATATTGTGATAGTCCGTAATTTCCAGCACTTATTTGTAATGTACCATATTGAAATGGATTAAAGTCCAAATTTGCATATGTATATCCATTACGATTTATGCTATATGTATTTAACAATGTTAAAGGAACAAACGCAGTAGAAGAATAAGGGTAGAGTCCTGCTTCAGCGTATGTAGAATTGACTATTAAATATAAATAAAAATGACGCCCAAATGGGAAATCTGTGGAATTTAGAGATCTGTTTGTTACTGTAGATATTAGTCTCAATCTCTGTGAAAAAGGAGCATCACTGAGAAATGCTGCAGATATGGATAAGTTGGGTATAGGTGTGAAATTACTCGTAATATAATAATACGGGGGATTACTCAGTAGCGGATCTACAGGAAATTGCTGACTAGTATTTCCAAACAATGCTATTATATTTGCACCCCAAACACCAAATCCTAAAAGACCACTAAATAAAACAGACTCTTCAACAATTAAAGGTATTAAAGGAATATCCCAATTATTATAAGGTAAAATATAAGTACCTTGGCCGTAGCCATTTGTCATTTGAATGCCAACCAGGGTTGCTCTTGGAATCCATGATCCAGAATAATTGTATCCAACCCATCCATCCATTGTATTATTAAAATATCCATATACTATAAATACATATTTTCCATTATCATATTGTCTAGATGGAAATACATTTGGAGAAGCACCAACATATGGATAATATTGTTGATAATAATTAGCACTATTAGGTCCTATATACATATATATAGTTACATTACTATTAGCAGGGATACCATTATCTAATTTTATCCACCAAATCCTACAATATGTGCTTCCATTAATTAATTGGCCTAAATACCATGAATATATGTTTGGAGTACCATTATAGGTTGTAGTAAAATAAACATTTGATCCATTGCTATTAATTGAGTTAAATAATGTTGAATTATTTACATAAGCAAAATTAGGACTAATATTTATTGTTCCATTACATATTGCTATTTGTTGTTGAAATGGGGATGGTGTTGGGATATTTTGGGTATTATATAATGTTATAGGAACATATGATAAATTACTAAAACTAGAATTATTACTAAAATTAAAAGCATGTATTAAATTAAACTTATCATAATCTAATATATTATAATTATAACTTACTCCACTAAATACAAAATTCATACTTTCAATATAGCTTATAGCACCGTAATAACAAGGATTATTTAATATATAACATAAA
>Ga0080008_181340_pt1 | contig 35060 bp, 43 predicted proteins | sample ConCONMetagenome_FD_69211 | JGI IMG/M metagenome (GOLD analysis project Ga0080008, IMG submission 69211) | Hot spring microbial streamer communities from Conch Spring, Yellowstone National Park, USA - CON_C (SPADES assembly) (version 2) | ecosystem: Environmental > Aquatic > Thermal springs > Hot...
AGCCAGCAGTTTTGCAAGATAGCCGGAGACGTACGACTTTCCAGCACCCGTTGCCATCTGTATGGTTGCGGCACCTGCGCTTTCGAGCCTGTGCCACGTGCTGTAGATGACATCAACTTGGTAGTCCCGCAGGTCGGGGCGCATTTCGGCGGAGCCCAGCTCGGCGAATTTCGGCATATTTCGGCTAAACAGCGGCACCAGTCCCCGCGGCACCTGCCAGGAGCTGTCGTCGGCCTTCCTCGCCAGACAGACCTCCTGCCGGACCTTCACTGCAGTCCTCCACCCTTCTTCTTCACATTTCTCTACACAGCGCTCCTCACATCTGCCGGTGTTCGGCGCATCTATACACTTCTCTTCACAGTACTCCTCACACGTCGCTTTCTGCCACTTCTCCACCATAAAACACGCCTTCTTCTTCACCTCCTCCTCGCTCAGCCCCCAAACATATGCAACACCCCTCCACCACCTGCCCTGCGGCGCACTGCGGTTGCAGTCGGGCACAGTGAGCTTGAACAAGTGGACAAACCAGCACGGCACCCCCGAATCGGAAACCCACGTCTTTGTTGTCGGGTCGAATTTGGCGAAAACTTTAAGCGCCGATACCATACTTGCGCTGTAGGACAGCTTAAGCTGGCCCTGTGGGGTCTTAAGCAGAATCATGCTCCTCCATCGGAGCGTCTTCTGGGAACAAGACGTCCTCGACCTTCAGCCCTTCAACAATGCATGCTCCGTAGTACGCCGGATTCCTGCTCTTTGTGTACAGCTCGCCGCCCAGCTCCTCACAGAGGCTCCTCAGCGACAGCTCGCTGTTGTACAGCTCTATGTTCTTCAAGATCATGTACTTAGTCTCGTCGCCACCATACTTCCGTATGAAGGGTATCCTGCCCTTATCGAGCAGGACATTAAACGCCTGCTTGGCGTCTATCGCATCATCGCGACTTCTTATTGCGGACATCTGTTGCTTCAACTCCCGCCATATGAGATCGCGGAGTATGTCGGAAGGCGTCACCGTTGCGGGCACCGCCGTTAGGTCGGCCACAGGCACAAGCTCTATCGATATGCCTAATTCATCCGCAACGATTTTGGCATACCTCTCAGCCGCCTCAGCCTGCGTCGGCGCCAATATGGCGTCTTTCACCGTAGCCCAATTCCGCTCAGCATAATGCAGGTAGTAGCCCCCGAAGTCGCCCACCAAGTTGAACACCTTAGCCATTGCGGTTGCAAACTCCGGCCGCTTCGCGGGATCCACGGCGCCAGAGAACTGGATCTTGTAGAGCTTGTCCGCCACCTCGGGATCCGTTACAACGAATTTATTGGCAGTCAGCATAAGCCCGGCGGCGGCTGGCCACTTCTCTCCCCATGCCGTCTTCCACGCCACGGTAGACGTGATCATGGATTTGAGCACCTCCATCACCTCGGGCCTGTGGAGGACGCCCTTCTGCTCGTCCAGCACAACGACGCCAGCCGCTATTTCATCCAGCAGTCTGCCGAGCCTCGCCGCTGTCATGGCACCAGACGCCGACACAAACAGCTCATTTGCACGCTCGGGGAACAGGGTGTGGAGCGTCAATTGGCCGATGGTGGACTTGCCCAAGCCGCGCGGCCCCTCCAGCACCACAAACGACGGCCTGATGGTCCATACCTTCCGCGTCAGGAAGAAGACTTGGGCGAGGCCGTGCATCCACGCCGTGACTGCCGTCTTGTACCAATCACCGTTAGGCGCAAACCTGTCCAGCACTGACAGCGCGGTCTCTAGAGCGGCCTTTGCCGCCATCTTGTCGGGGTCGCGTATGCCAGTGCGGAAGTAGTCCCTAACACCGCAGGCCAGCTTCCCCAAGTGGGGGTCGTCGGTGTTGGGGCAGAAGAAGCCGCTGACTATAACATCATATACGTATGGATAGTAGTTGAGGAGCGGGCGCCACTTCGGCGACGTCCTGGCCAGCGCATATCTTTCAACCATGTCGATGAAGTGGTCTTTGGGCTTCATCCTCCAGCTTGTGAGCCCCGCCTTGCCGAACATCACATCGGCGTTTACGTACTCCCGCCCAGTCAGCACGTCGGTGTAGACAGTAAGCGTGGATATCGACATATCCACCAGCACCACCTCTTCAAACAGGCTTTTTTCATCTCTTTCTTCCTCCTCCTCTTCTCCTTCTTTTTTCTTCTTCTTTTTTGTGTTTTTCTTGAACCTCCTAACCACTATGCCTCCCTTGGTGTTGCACAGCCACTCTGCGGCCACTGCGTTTCCGTGCATGTCGGCGACCCACTTCATTGGGACGCAGAGCACGCCGTGCACCACGTCTTCTGGGCGCCTCTCCTTCAGGCCAAGCGCCTTGAAGATCGTGCTGAAGGTCTCCTCCACCTCCAGCTCCGTCGGGTTTGCGCCCTTCTCCACCCTCAGCACCTCCGACAGCACCTCCCTCAGCTTCCGCCCGCCCCACCTCCTCCTCTCAGCAGAAGCGGAGTAGACCCACTCAACGACTCCCCTGTGGTGGGAGGCATCCCGCTCCGTGTCTAACCGCTGCTCTATTGCCCATTTAAACAGCTCCTCGAATACGGCCATAAGCGACTCCTTCTTGACGCCATACCTCCACGCCAGAGACGCAATGCCGAAAGTCAGCGCATCATGGAAGTGGCCGCCGCCTTCACCCACCAGCGGCCACCAGCGCTTCAACAGAGTCAGCAGAACGGCGGGTTCAAGAACCTCCTTGTCCCACGCCTTAGGCGGCTCGTACGGCCTCTCCTCCTCTTCTTCCTTCTTCTGCTCCCCGCGCCTAATTAAACCAACCGCGCGCCAGAACTCCTCACACGACAGCACCACGCCGGCTCCCGGCGCCTCTATGAGCACCCACTGGCCGTTCTCCCACCGCACGAATTGGTAGTAGACGCCAGTGGGGTGGCGGCCGTATACTACCTGATAATTGTTGTAAATTATTTCGATCTCGGGGGTGCGTATGGTGCCTATGTCGTCGCCCCTAACACACTTAGCTGGAACGCGCACGACGACTGCGACGCCCCGCTCAAGCTCCGACAGCTTTGCCTGCCTAACCGGTTTGGTGTGCTCCTTATCTTCATATATCGTGCAGTCTTCACCGTCGCAGATGACTAAATGCTTCGGGCGGGGGCCGGTTAGGACGCAGAACGACCAAGGCGCACCGCAGAGGTAGCTCCGCCAATCCTCTCCAAACGCCTCCTCCATGACTTTCGCGTTTGGGTTATCAACGTCGAAGATTGCGACCCTGTACTGCCCGTCTTCAAAATAGTTGCCAGTGATTGCGACCGCAGTTCTGCACTTCTGCGGTTTGTTTAAACGCTTCGACGCGTCCCAACTGCCCAGAGGCTTCTTGTCGTCGGATACACATACGGTATTGAAGCCGTGTTCATAGAGATATACAGCAATGTCTTCAACCTGCCTCATAGCTACATGCGGATCAACTGGTATTCCGCTTGACATCTCACACAGATCAAGTTTGCAGATGCAATTTTCGCCGTAATGGGCCCTCCGCAGGCCGGGCACCTGGGCCAGGCCAGCGCGATTATGTCCTTAACGTCGATGCGGCTCCACAGCGGGTCGCTGTCCTGTATCTCCCTGAGCACCGTGCGGCTTTCCTTCGAGATTTTCAGCGTTATGTAGTATTTGGGCCGCTGTTTGGGGTTTGGATTCAGTTCCTGCATAGGCTTTTAGAACAAACTGGTTTATAAATATTACTCACGCTTTCTTCCCACAAGACGCAGACATGCCTCATTAATATAAATCAAAATAGAGGTGCACTACTCCGCTCCCCATATTTACAGATACATAAAAAATATTGAATATAAGTCATGTGAAACGGTATGTGAATTAACAAATGTCTTCACAAAAGGTCGGCGACAACGGCATGTGAAAAAAGCGTGTGAAGAAAAGCGTGTGAATGAAAAAAATGTTAGAAGAAAAAATCTTGACCCCCAATTTTTCGCGTAGCGGGAAATTCTAACATTCACATGACGTTATTCACATGCTTTTTTCACATGCCGTGTACGGCATGCTTTCACATGACGTAGAAGAACGGCGGCGCCGCCCTATTATTATTATTATTATTCTCTTTACTTTAATTGAAATAAAAGAAGAAAAATGTATAATACGCCGACGCCCGCCGAGCCCCAAATCATGTGAAAAAATCCTGTGAATAGCGTAAATGAAAAACGCTTTACAAACATGATATATCCTCTGGACAGATACTCATTATATATATAATATGTAGGAATATTTAGGACAAACAATGTGCCGTGTTTTCGTAATGCTGTGCACGGCGTTTTTACAGCCGCAAGAAAAATGGAGAGAAAAAAGATTATTTGTTGAGCCTCTCCCCACACTTTTCTTCCAGCTTCTTGATGCGCCTCTCACAGTTCTCTTCTGCCTCGTAGAACCTGTATTTTACTTCGTTGTAGAGACGGTCAAACATGGTCGCTACGGTCTCGAAGTCGGTTGTGTTCAGCGCCAGAAGCGCCAGCTCCAGCATCCGCCTCTCCTTCGTCCAGGTGTATCTTATTTCGTTGTTGTACAGTAGCAAGTTCTTTATCGCAATGATGTGGTAGTACCCGCGGCACAACATTAAGTATCTGATTGTTAAGTAAATCAGCTCTTCATTTTCTATCTCTATTGAGTCATTGCTTATCCTTACGCCTTCCGTGCCCAGCGGCTGGACAACGTATCTCATGTATTCGTCTAGCGGAATCTCCATGCCTTTCTCCGTCATGATGTGTATAAAGTCTTTCACATTGTTGAAGTAGCCAACCGCATTTCTATGCCTGAATGTCGCATCCACCTTGGCGGTGTGGTTGATGTCGACATTTATATGTAGCTTCAATTCTACCTCGATCGTATAGATGTCTATTTTTCTTATTATCATTTTATTTGTTTGGGTCGGGGTTGGGTTTTAGTTTGGGTCATAAGTGTATAGAACACACAGGTATATAAACTTTTTCGCCATATTTTCTACCAAAAAAGGGGTTTATTTTGAACCCGCCCTGCACCGCTCCACCTCCCAACCCAGCGCCGCGAGGCACTTGACCGCCGCCTCAATGGCATAGGAGTAGCCGGCTTCTGTTAGGATTGAGAGCTCCCGCTTCTTCTTTGCAATACTGATGCAGAGGTCGATGTCGGGCTCCCCTTCTCCTACCGCAACTGTATAGACTTCGTCGAACAGCTGCGAGAACGCGTCCTTCTCCCGCGTTTTGGTCTTCGGCATGATAAAGGAGAAAAAATGTGCTTTAAAAGTTTTCTACTTATTTCTACCTGCCAAGCAGGTGCCGGTATTCGTTCAGCATTTTCTCTACAGCCATCCTCACAAGCTTCGACTTGCTGACATTCAGCATCTTTGCGGCAAGCTCCAAATCTTTGGCCATCCTCTCGGTTACGTGCACAGTTGTTAGGTTTTTCCTGTAGTATCGGGGTAGCGACTCCGGCTGGGCGGGGGGCGCGTTGCATATGCTTGCCGAAACCGCATACAGCGCTTTGTTGTTGCGCCAGTCGGGCTCGGTTTTAAGCACGTCTTCAAGCATGCGTGCAATAAACGACAGTGCGCCTGAATTGAGTCTATCTATTATTATATATTTAGAAAAGAACTTCCTTGCCTGCTTATCGTTTATAATCATTTTAAACACAGCCGACGGAGATATGTAGCGCCGCCTAGATTTGCACACCAGACGCCACAGCTCGCGCCTGAATCTGTGCACCACTTCAAACGCATCTTTTTCGCTGGCGCAGTAGAGCATCTTGCCTGCGTAGTTGTGCCTTACCGCCTTCCCGTCCTTTGCGAGCTCGTTAAGCGTATTCCGCGCTGTTTCCCAATCGCTTTTTAATACATTTGCCGCCGAAGTTATCGTGACGCATTTTGTATTCTTTATATATTCCTCCAGCATTTTTATGCGCTCCTTAACCCTGCGCGTCCTGCCGCTCGGCATGATTAAAATAGAAGAATGGGGTATAAAACGTTATACTGTTAGGGAAAGCTTTTAAATATGAGAAAATGAAGGCACTATGTCGGCAGAACAGCATCAAAAATACCGCAGTCTAAAGGTCACAAGAGAAAGCTTTGACGTGCTGGAGCAGATACGCATGCATGAAGTGTTTCGAGGCATGATGTATAAGGACATCATTTCAGCGCTGTGGCCGCGCTGTCCGCAGTGCGGCAAACCGCTTGTAAAGAAGGTAACAGGCAGGGGGGTCTTCTGCGTCGGCTGCCGGAAGGAATACAGCCTCCAGCCAGCTGTTTGACAGCACAGTAGAAGAAAAATTTTTCTTTCTACCTAGGCCGCCACCAAATTCTTCGTCCTTGCCCTCTCCTTGTCGGAGAGCCTTATCTTAAATGAAGACTTCAGCGGGCTGTGCTCCGCGGCGACGCAACGCTGGCACAGGCTACATGCTTTTTCGCCGCCCGGCTCTATGAACACTTCGACAGGCTCGCCGATGCCAGGTATTGTGAACACCCTGGCAGGCCTCATGAAGCCGACGTCCACGCCTTCCTTCTTCTTCAACCAATTGCCTTCAAAGCCTTTGGTATAGCTGTATCCTTTCAAGGCCAGCATGGTCTGCAACCTTCCAAGCGACCGCATCTTATCCGGATCTGTTAGGATAACGCTTCTTGCGTATGGGTCTTGAATCCGCCGCAGCGCTTCTTTCTGTTCTTCGTCAAGCTTAACCTCGCTGTAGGCCGTTTCTGGTATGGAAATTGTCAGCTGTGTGCTGGTTTTGTTTACATAGTTAGTGATTTCATCCACAAGCCTTATTATGTTCTCAGACGATTTTGCGGCCCTCCTCGCGCCTAGGCCGTGTTCAAATTCGAGCACCAGCTTCTTGCCAGTAGTCCTCCTGACCGCCTCCACCAGCGCCGCGGCAAGTTCGCGCCACCTCTCCTCCCTGTTTCTGTAGTATTCATCCATGTTGGCCGGGGCGTAGAAGAACACGCCAGGGACGTTGATACCTAGCCCGGTTAAGGCCTCTGCGGCGCCTGCCAGGAATTTGTAGTTAGTCGCGGTTCCCGACAGGTTTATGTTGAAGTTCTTGGGAGGCGGCTCGCCGAACAGAGCCCTGTAGAGCTCGACCGCTTCCTGCCAAACACGCGGCATGCCTTCGACGTTTGGAAACGTCTTTGTATATGTGTAGATCATCACATTGGGTAGCAATTTCGCCGCGGTCATCCATGCGGTTAGGTATACGTCGTTGCTGAAATCGCCTGCGTCGTGCAGGCGCACGATGTTGCCGAAGCCTAATGACTTTACCCCGGCCGCAAAAGTTGCGCCGAGTAGTCCGGCAATGAGAGCTTTATCGCCGCCCACCCTCTTAGACAGTTCGGACTGAAGTTTGGTCACGAATAAATCGCGTAGTGCTATTGCCCTCTTTGTCTGCAATAATGTATAATTGCCGTGGAGCGCGTAGCACTGTGCGCCGCAGACGTCTGCGCCAGGACATGTCGTGAGCACTGCCCTCGAAAACTTCTGCATCGACCTCGGCGCATGCTGGAGGCTCAGCGAAGCTTCGGTGAACAGCTGATCTGCCAGCCTGCCGCCGCCGTATTTAGCTCTGCGGAAGTAGTCGTAGGCGGCGTTCATTGCATCCTCTAAGCGGCCGCTACGCCTATATGCGTCTGCGAGGATGTCGGCAAGCTCTCTGACATGTGGCTCAAGTTCCGGCTCCAATGCGGTGTTTATTATCCGCGTCACCATGGTCGCCTTAAGCTTGTTGAACACGCCCTGCCGCAGGTCTTTTACCACGGTGGGGCTGTCTCTAAACTCTTCATACACCTTCTTCATCATTGGGGTGCCGTATCTTCTAATGTCTTCGTCTGCTATCTCCAAGTTTTTTGCCGCCAGCTCGACTGCCTCTATCGCTTTATTCGCTATGCTGTTTAAAGTCTCACCCCTTGCGCCGAGCGCCGCCGCCCTTTCGATGATGCTTACCACCTCTGTGGAAAACCTGATAAACTCCTCGGGCCTCCTGACTCCAGCCGCGTTCTTCTTAATCTTCTCAAGCTCGTCAACGATCTCTCCGTAATAGCCCGCTTGCTTCTCTTCAAAAATTCGTTTTGACATGTGCGTATTGCTTTTATTCGATATTTAAGCTAATCCCTATAGGTGGTGTAAAAAGGAGGAAAAATGGGATTATTAAGCCAGCGCCAGCACTTGCTTCCTCCCGGACTGGACTCTGTATGCCCCCTGCCTGCCGCCGACGCCGAATAAATCAGGCGGCACGAACCTCCACCACCAAGGCGGAAGCGGTGCAGGCTCCGGAGCCGGGATCGGCTTCACCGTTGGCGTGGGCACCCAGACCATGTCGAGTGTTGGGACGCGCTGTGTCGTTATGGGGACGGCATCGGTGCCCTGAGTCTGTATGGGCGCATGCGTCGTTGCGGGAATGTAGTGATGCACTGCTTCGACTGCGCCTGTGCGCATATATTCCAGCCGAGGCGCCGGCACGCCCGTCGGTGAGGAGAGCTCCTGCATTTGGTACGCCGAAACAGACAGCGGCATCAGCGGCGCAACCGTTCTGCGCTTCACTTTTTTCGCCGGCTTCAGCCCGGCCGCCTGTGTGGCAATGTGTCCCGTTTTAGGCATCCGCCCTGCCGCCGTCCGCACCGCGCGAATGCGGATCTTGGACTTCTCAGGCACCTCGTTCCGACGCACCCCAGGCACGCCTGTCTTAACAGTTTTGGCCTCCTCCTTGAGCAGGAGCAGTTGCTGGCCGCTTTTCTTCTCCCTTACGACGCGGCCAGACATAGAGGAACTTGTCGCTAAGCGCCGCCCTGAAAGCACCTCCTTAACATATTTCTTATTATAGAGTTTTGCCCACCTTCTGTCGCCCAGCTGGTCGCTCAGCTTTTCGATCTCCTCCACGATCTGCAACAGCCGCCTTTTGGCATCCCTGCGGCTGATCTCCCCAAGCCTAAACCTGTTAACGACGCTACTGAATTCGAATCCGCGTCTGCTGAGCTCCGCCTCCAACATCATCCTTCTGATTTTCTCAGACATGTTTTCATCTGGCAGGTGCGGCTTCTCGTCGGCGGCTGGTTTGATGTGCTTCCCAGTGAGCGCTTCTTCGGCGTAATTCCTGTAGAGGTCGGCCTTCTCCTTATCAACTTTCCTCTCGATCTCGTCGGCAATCTCCATAAGCCTCTTCTTGGCCTCATCAAGGTTTATTTCGCCGCGCCTGAACTTAGCAATGACGTCGTCAAACTCTTTCCTCAACACCGCCAAATCGAAGTGCTTCCTGTAGCCTTCGGCCACTTCTCTGCCGTACATCTTCTCGATCTTCCCCACAAGCTTCAAAGCCCTCCTCTTCGCCGCCTCTGGGCTGATTTCGCCATACATAAGCCTGCTGATTATGTCGTTGAATTTGGCGTCGATTTCAGCGAGGCGCCACCCCCTCAGCGTATACCTGTGGTGCTCTGGCACGAATTCCTTGAACGCGTCCACCACATCTTTAGCTCTGCCGAAGTGCGGTTTTACCGCCAGCTCCAGCGTCCCTCTCACGGCAGACATCCTGTGCATGCCGAGCGCCGCCTCCAGGAACCTCTTTAATGCCTCATCGTCCTTAAGCTTCTCCCTTATCGTTTTAGACATCTCCTCCATTCCGAGCTTCTCATATTTATTGGCCAAATCTGCAAGCATCCTCTTTGCTTCATCCAGGCCGATTTTTCTGCGGCCGATGAATAAGTCGGCTATGTTGTGGAGCTCGTCGTCCAGCATGGAGGTACGCGCATATCTCCACCGGCTTGCAAGACGCCTTGGATCCAAGAACTCTTCAATGCTCCTAACCGCTGTCCTGATGTCTGTGGCAAACAGTTCGGCCTTACGCAGAGCCGCCTCCAGCAGAGACGGCCTCCACGGCTCAAGCGTAACGCCGTACTTCTCGCCATAGAGCTTATTCAACACATTCAGCGCGACCTCAAGGTCGGCCCGCACGTCTGGAGATGCGTCCCGCCATATCTTGTACAGCTCCTCGGACGCCCTGAACCAATCCATCCTCCCTTCCACCACATCGTCAAAGAGGGATCTCACGCGGGCATAAACATCCTCAGGCGTCGGCTTAACCGCCGGAGCTTCCCTCGGGCTCACCGGCCGCAGTTGCGACAGCTTGGCCTCTATGTCAGCCAGCACCTTGCCGTAGTCGGGCACATACTTCTCGATGAACTGCCTGCCCAACACGCCTTCATACCTCGCAAGCTGGAGCACGGCCGACGGCTTGTCCAGCCCGCTGTTCACTATCCACTGTATGTAGTGCTCGCCGTATTCCTTCAGCTTGCTTCCGAAAATCCTGTCAAATCTTGCCTTGTTGGCAACAGAGGCGCGGAGGTCGGCCAGCTCGATAAACGCCCTGTGTCCGGGCATGCTTCCGGAGTCGGCCGCCTGCACCAGCTTGGCCGCCCTGCTTGCCGCCGCGGCGAAGTCCAGCTTTGGCGTCATCTTAGGCGGCTCCAGAAGCGTCTTATAGCTCTGCAGTATTCTGTCAAACAGCGCCTTGTCTGACACGGCGTCCCTGAATGCGCCCAGCCGCAGGTTGGCTTCCTCCACGGTGATCCTGCCGGAAATCAAGTCGGCCACCGTGTTCCCTATTGCGGAGTGTAGCTTTTTGGCAAAGTCGGTGCTCGGCAGATCGGCGCTTGGCGCCGTCCTCCATCTGGGCTTAACAGTGATGATGTCTGCCCCAGGCGCCCCAACGTTGGGAGTCTTAGCGCTGGAGAGCCCCCACAGGCCGGGGATGATCAGCGCCAGCTGGCCCGCAGATTCGCCGACGGTGAGGGAGGTGGGCAAGTCGTAGCCGCGTATGAAGTGCGAACCGGCGGCCGCCCCGGCGCCGATGCCCAGCCCGGCAAGCGCCTGTGCCCTGGTGATGGGGAATGCCCCTATCAGCGAGCCGAATGCGGCGCCCGTTAGCGCCCTGGAAGCGTCTACCCTGCCGGTCTCCAGGTACGACTTAACGCCCTCAATGCCTCCAAACGCCGCGGCACCTAGGGTCATTGGCACTGCGGCGTCTTTAAGCCCCACCGCAATGGCCTTCAAAGTGGGTGAAGACCTCAATGCGTCTAGCAATTGGGCGGTCGTTGTGGGTGCAGGCGTCTTTATGGCCGCGTATTTGGCGGCGTCTTTGGCCGACTGTAATCCAAGCTTAGCCGCCCCCCTGGCAAGGAGCGACTCGACCCCCAAACCAAAGAGCGCCGCGGCGCCGCCCGCGGTGGCGGCGTAGTACGCTCCCGGGGTCACCTCCCTCACTGCTTCGAGCATGGCATGTTGTTTCTTCAATCCGGCCAAGGGATCCTCATCCCCTCTCAGCGTCCTCACTAAAACCTCCACCGCTGGGGAGATCATTGCGTATTGGCTGAGCGCTATGAACCCACCGGCGGCGTTCCTAACCAACGGAGGCAGGTTCAGAAGCCACTGCTTCGTCTCCTCCTTCTGTGCAAGCATTTTGTGGTACTCCTCCAGCTTCCGCCTCTCCTCGGGGGTCAGCGCGCGGTGCCACAGCGCCTGCCCGTGGCCTTCGGCGAAATCCTTTGCGGCATTCGGGCTGTAGAGCACCCTACCGGTCGCCGTGTTTATCATGTAGCCCTCCCCCGTGTGTTTGTTGTACATGTAGACCCACGGCTTGTTTGGGTCGTACGGGGCGAAGACCACCACATCGTCCTTGTTCTGCCTGCTGAGCCAGCTGAGCACCTCTTCACGCTTCTTTGGGTCTGCTATGTGTACGGGTTGCATGATGCCCGTCTTCATGAATTCGTTGGAGCCCTTGTTGTATGCGTACAGCTCGACTGTGAAGATGGGGGCCTGTTGCGCAACCGTCTGCGCCATACCTCCTAGGCGGGAGAGCATGTCTGAGATCTTTGATATTTCGGCGACGGCTGTGTTGTACTCATTCAACATTGCGGCAAAGGTGCTTGACGGTTTTATCGTGCGGGTGTTGGGGTCATATGTTAGCACATCTCCATATCTATTTAATATATTTTGAACCTTTAACTGTGCGGATTGATTGAGTGCGCTTATGGTTTCTTCAAGGTCTTGCTGGAGGACTAGGGCGGCCTGCACCTCTGGCTTGAATTCATACACCTGCCTCCCGTCAACAACCCTTACGTTGAACAGGTCTCTATACCTGCCAAACAGGCTGTCCAGCATGTTGCCGTATTTGCTGTTTATAGCATCAAGCTCCGCCATCACTTTACTGTATTTATGCGGGTCTGTGATGAGGAGGCGGCCATCTTGATCGAAATTAAGGTCATAGCGCTTGGCCAGATCGCTAACCGCCGCCTTGTAGCTCTGCATGATGGTGTTGTATTTCGATGTAAAGCTGTTAACCTTCTGGATTGTTGATTTTAGGTTTGGCGCCAAATCCACCGCAACTTTGTCGCCGTCTCTAGATATGACAACGTTGTTGCCGTACTTCCGCTTCAGCGTCTCTTCTAGGTTTTGGGTGCGCTTGAGCTCGTCTAGAGCCGCTTTGTACCTATCCACCATCTCTTTCAGCTTATCGGACATGTCCACCTTGTTGCCGCTGAGTTTAACGACGTTAGCATGTTTTTCGATTGTCTTATTCAGTTGTTCTTGATACTGCTGAATTGCGATCTGCAGGTTCTTCAGCATGTTCTCCGGATTCCTGGGCCCAAGGAGGTAGTCCACGGGAATCAGTTTTTCGCTCGGAGGAGGCGGCGGGCTGATATTCGGCTGGCCAGGGCTCCTGGTGGAGCCGGAGCCGCCGCCGGTGGAGCCAGGGCTACCGCCAGACGTCCACGCCCTCAATTGGTTGGCTTTCATCTGCCTGTAGACGTCTTCCACGTTTGTGTTGTTGTTCCATATGGCCGTCGGATCCAGCTTCGAGGCCAGGTCTTTGGCGGAATTGGACTGCGGCTGGCTCCGTGGGGGCGGTTGAGGAACCTGCGGCTGATTCTGTCGGGGTTGTTGCTGAGAAGTTTGTCTTTTGGTTTCGGTGTTAATCGACTTCCAGACCTGCTGTGGATCCAGTCCGGTTTGCTCTAGATATGTAGGATCCAGCTGTGCCGCCTTCGGCATCGGCACTTTGTCAGGCATGTTGTTTTCTGTGTGTAGCAATATAAGCTATTCGCCTGCGCGGGATGCGAGTATGAGTATGATGCCTACAGTCAGCATAACCATGGAAACCGCGAGGGCTTGGTTCACGTTGAAGCCAAACAGCGGATAGGCCCACACGTTGATTATGGCGATAACGCCCATTACAATACCGACGACTTCGATCCGGCGCCAGAACACGGCAAGGCCGATGGGTACTATGTTGATGAGCCAGGCGTACTGCGGTAGGGGAAATGGCAGGATTTCCTCGCGCATTGGCACCACGGCGACTGGGTATGGAAAGTCCTTGAACCAGCACACCGGATTCGCCGACGGGTCGGGTATCCTAACCATGCCAGTGCCGTTGTACCACCCGTTGTCCCAGTAGCACGAAATCCGCTGTGTAGGCGGATTTGCGGCAACATACACTCCGGATGAGTTGGCGTATGCAAATGCGGTGAAGTTGGCGCCGTACTGCTGTATTGCGTCTATCTTGATTGCGATGTAGGTCTCGGTGCCTACTTGGACTTGGGTAACCGCGACTTGGCCGAAAGTCAGCGCGGCTAACAGCAACAATATGATGGGCGTCATGCCGACTGTCTCCGAACCTTATTCCAGAGGCCAAACGCCATGAGGAAGATGCCGGCGGCGCTGTAGATGGGCGCATTTACAAATATGCCGATAACGGAGACCGCGGCGCCTGTGATGAGGGCGGCAAGCGATATTTCCCTAACCGTCGCATACGCGGCGGCAAAGATGCCGAGCAACAAGATGCCGATGGCGTAAGGAGGTAGCTGGAGCCGGATCGACGGCACAAACACCGGCACTGCAGGAACGGTAGGCCCTATGGTGCCGACGGGGGCAAGAGGTCCGCTACTGGTGGATGTGTTTGGACCTCCAGGTGCAGAGATTTTCCGAAGCATTTCCAATATCGCCTTGAGCCACTCCGACAGTGCAGATTCTAACTCGCTGAACCGGTAGTCGAACCACGCCATCAACTGTTTTAAATAATCTAATATAGACTTCAAAACATCGTCCTGCTGATTTATTAATTCATATATAATTGTCATCGTTGCGTTGTATTGTTGCGCCATGACTCGTATTATCTCCTTCCAAATATCGGCATAAAGCTCGTCGGGCTCGATGGGACCCGCGGGCACCAGCGAATTGTCTGGCATTAGGTAGTACCGCCAACCCACAACATAGTCGCTTCCGCCGTGCTTCACGGTTTCGGGCGATTTGAGACATACAGCGCTGGCGCTTGGGAAGATGTAGAGCTTAGTATCGGAAGCCCTGAGGGAGCCGTCCCACCTGAGCCGCCGACATCTGCCTGGCTCCAGCCTGTCGATGAAGGTGTAGTATTCGAAGTTGGCGGTTATTGTAAGTGAATGCACGGCAAGTGCAAGGTATGCCGTAGACGTCTTGTTTGAACATATCTCAATCTCCTTAGAACTTTCAGCACGCAGGAGTATTGTGTAGACGCCGTCTTGACTGGTGGTGGAGTTGTATGGCGGACAGGCGATGGTGCGTGTGGCATATATGTGCCCGCCGTCCCAAAAAACCACATCGGCCAGTGAATACCTGGTGGCGTATATAAACACGTGGTGGTCGGGCATGCTGATGAATTTAAAGTAGCCGCCCGAATTATCGGATATGTAGACGACTTCTGCGGGCGCCTCCGGCTTGCCGTCGAGTCTGGCTGGTGCCCAGTATGGATATACAGCCAAGATGCCGTCGCCTGGCGTCCGGCCGATTGTATACGCCGTACATGCCGCTGACCTGTAAAACTCTAAATCGGTGTCGCGTATCATGTCAAACGCCTTGGGGCCGTAGTAGACGTTGTATGTGTCTGGCACAACAACGATGGCGGGTATGCGTGTCCTGTTTGCTATGTAGAAGCCGGTGCCAACCGGCGTAGCACCGCGCACTTTTGTAAAATATGTATGTGCCGTACCGTTGAACAATTCATAAAACGCGTGTATATCCATATGCCGCGCCGTGGGCATATATAGTATGTATACATATGCCCAGCTGTTAGTTATGTTGCCCAACATGGAGACATGCTCAACAAGTGGAAACACGGTGCAGTCAACTGGGTTCAAGAAGCGCACAGGCTCGTAGCAGAAATACGCGCCACATGTATAGTAGAAGGATCCAGAGATTTTCTGCATGCCTGCGGATACGCGGACAGCCGTAAAATTCCTGCCACACAGCGGCACCGTGTCTGGCACTCTATCGTTTATGATGACGGCCTCAGACGCAAGGATGTAGCCTGTCGGCGTATAAACCGTGAGGTTGATTGTGGACTCCTTCAGAAGTATTGTGTAGTGGTGCACCACACCGGCAACGAGCCACATCATGTACGCTGGGTCGTAGTATACTGCCGTAGTATACATATTTCTAACGTCTAGTGTGGCGTTCAGCACTGCCACAAATATGCATGTAGTGGGATCGTCGTAGGTGCAGACCTTTTTAGTTGTTACATTAAGGGCAAACGAATACAACGCGTCTGTCCAATGCGCCGCGGCAAAGGCGGCAAGTACCGCCAGCAGGAGGAGCATCCTCGGAAACATGTAATAAAAAACGTGTTGGGTTAAAAAAATGTTACACTACTACTGCCGCCTTCTGTTTGTTCTTGTTCTTGCCCTTATTCGTTGCGCCTCCTGTCGGCGGCACGATGGTTTGTGTGTTCTTGCCCTTTTTCTTGCTCCTGCTCTTTACGCGCTTCTTCGTGAGCCGGACGTATGTGAACATCTTTGGCGCTGTTTTTCTGACAGGTTTTACGCCTCTGGGAAGCTCTTTGAGCTCCACGGGCGGCTTGACTTTGACCATGATGGGGTTCTGTCTTGTAAACGGTAGCAGTAGCCAGCCGAGGCGGCTGTTGGGGACCGAAAGCGCATATGTGCCCTCTCTGGCGTACAGCGTTACTTTGTGTCTGCTTTTGAGGCCCCTGATCCTGAGCTTTGTTACTGTTGGCATGTGGTGTATGTGTACAGCAGTATTTAAGCTATTGCCTGGGCTTGACGGCTTCTTCGGCCGCATACGCAATAAGCGATATGGCCACGATAATCACAATGCCGATGGGATGCGTAAGCACTGAGAAGAGCCACTCAGATATCGCTTTGAGGTAGTCCTTGCCGAGATCGACGTCGCTTTTCGCCTTAGGTATCGGCACAGCCGCCACCACGTTGCCCAAATTCGTAAACAGCGCCTGTAGCAGTGGGAGGAGCAGGACTGCAAAGACGATCGCAAAGAGCATTACGGCTACTGGAGATGGCTTCACGGCTCCCCCCCTCCTGCAACCAGCCTAGCTAAGCTGAATATGCCCCACATCCAAGCCAGCCCCTGGATGGCGTAGCCGACGGTGGCGGCGAATGCGACGGCCGGGCCGTGGAACGGCGTTCCATTGAAGAGCGTATGTGCAAGGGAGGCAAAGAAGCCTCCCATGTTGATTATGGCGTTGAGCATGTACGACAGCGCGTTTGCAACCGCCTGGAGCGAGAGGAATGTCACCGTCCCGGTGGTCTGGATGTACTGCATGGCGATGTCGTAAGTCTGGTTGGCCAGCGTCACGTTTGCCTTGATCTGCGGGAGCTGGCCGTGTTGTTTAGCTATGTCTGGAGGCTCGACGCCGCCAATTTGGTAGGACACTCCTATGATGAAGGAGATGATTACGAAGAACATGTAGAACATGAACGCTCCTTTCCCGATTTGGCCAAGCACTGGGATCATGTGCATATACAACGAATAGATTTATATTTCTTTGCCATACGTGTTAACATGATCGGGTGGATCCTCCTAATCATAATCGCCATATTGATGCTGTATGTGGCTGACACTATCGTCTACATCATCACGTGGCTGGTTGCGGTGTTCAGCACGGTGTTGGCGCCTATAGGAATTCAAATAGAGGTGTTCAAGTACCTTGACATTATGTATCCATATATGCGGACTCTCGTTCAGGTTCTGTCAATCGGCGTCTTGGCGGTCGCAATCCTGCACATAACAATGTCCATACGCGAGAAGAGATGATCCGGCTCCTGGTGATACTGGCAGTGTTTGCCGTGGCGCTCTTCGGCGCCTACCTGCTCGTTTCTGTGATCGACTACATGCAGGTGAAGATGACAAACGCGGTAAACAGCATAGCCGCGACGATGCGCTACGGCCATGTGGTGAACGTGCCGCCTGGCCACGGCATTAGGATAAGCAATGGCACGGTTTCTGTTTCTGTTGGTGCCGCCGGCGGCATAAGCATAGCGGATTCAACATGCATCGTGGCGGCCAACGAAACGTGGCAGTGGCACGGTTGCGGCCCCACCACCGTAGCCATATCGCCTGGCAACTACTCGATATCTGTAGTAAGATACCCGCCGCTGAGGCAGGACTTTGCTGGTGCGATTGCGTCGATCAGCCCGTTTGCCGTGCTTGCCGTGCTTGTTCTGGTGGTGCTGTTGCTGTACACGCGCTGGAGGTAAGCTTCCACGCCATCCATGTGGCAATTACCGCCAGTGAGCCCATTACGCCGCCGCCCCACACCACGGCCGCAGAAGCAGCGGCTCCCCCAACTGCGAGCATGGCGGCGGATGTGCTGAAAGCCCCGCCAGTCAGGATGCCGGCTAGGAAAGATGCAAGAAAGAGTGTGTGGAGAAGCCGACACATGGAAAAAAATATTGGTGGGTTTTTATTTTGTTTTTAGTCGCCCCTCCAAAGCGTCTGAGCCTGCTTGCCGACGCCGAGCAGGCCAAGCAGTATTATGACGAAGCCCACTATGAGCAACGCGATGCCGAAGAGGCTGAATATCACCGGGAAGTTGAAGCTCCGGATGGTGTCGGTGATGTTGCTCTTCACGCCCATGTTGCCGAAGACGTTGTCAATGTAGGCGCCGATGCCCGCAGTTGAGCCGAAGAGCACCGTACCTATTACAATGCTCACCATTCCCATGATTGCGACCAGTATGCCCGCCATCAGCGACCTGGGTAGCCTCTCTAGCTCGGAGGAGCGCATAATCTGGGGACTGAGCAGGTCTAAACCTCTAACTCTGTATACGGCATATATAAATGCCGCCACCGCGACGCCCCCCGGTAGCACGAATACATATATCTCGGCGACTGCTACATACGTCCACCCGGCGGTCGGCGCAAAGACAGCGGCGTATACCAACAGCGCCAGCACTGCGTACGCGTATAGGCTTCTGGTTGTCTGGAGTTTGTATGTTTGTATGTTATGCATGTTTGGGTTTGCTTCCGCAGATATTTAAGCTAATGATAGCGCTTCGTTTGAACGCGTACCTGCGCTTCGATACCTTGACGCAGTCCCCCAGCTCGATGCACAGCTCCTTCAAAGCTTCACCGCACGGTTTCGGGTTGACGTCCCTGCAGAAGTCGCGCGTTGACAGCGTGACAATGTCGCCGATTCCGCTCCACAGCTTTCTGCACAGCGCTTTGAGCGCCAGCTCCCTGGCTTTTCTTATTGTTAATGTTGCCGCAGGCATGTCCTCCATCCATCCTCCATTATTTTGCCCTCCTCGTGGAGCTTCTTAAGCGCCGCCTTGATTGTGCTGTGCGCACACATGACGGATATCGAGACTTCCGACGTCCTCATATCAATGCATCCGCCAGCCAGCTCTAACAGCTTCAAGATCTTCTCGGTGCAGGGCAGTGTGAGGTACTGCCTTGGAAGTATCGGCATTTCTGTCGTCGATGCGGCGACCTTGGTTGGGGGGCCAAGTATTTTCACGTCAAGTTTTCTTCCGAGCAACTGCATGGCTTCGGCGGTTGTCCCCAAGCTCAGGTAGTGGTAGATGTATTCCTTACTGCCGCTCCTCACACGCATCTTAAGGTACCGAGCCGTGAACCTCCTGCCGTCTACCTCCACCTCCAAAGTTTCAGCTGGGGGCGGCTCCGGTAGCCTAATGCAGACGCTCTTAGCCACGTAAACTGCCGTAGTTCGGAGCACGTCTAAAATCAGCACATGTAAATAAATGTTATATTGAAAAATACGGCGGTTGTCACCCTATTTTAGAGCTCTAAACGCCGAACTCTGACGCCGACGCCGAACAAAACCCAGAACCTAAGAAGCATGTGTCCCACCGTTGCGGATAATGATAGAAAAAACATGTGTACATTTTCCGGCGTCGCGTCTGCCGTAAATATGTAGCAATTCGGCGAAAATATGTAGTTGATGCCTAATAGGTTCTTTTCCAAGGCACCGACAGCGGCTTCACCACCTCCACTTCTTTAGGCCTGGCGCCCCTCAGCGTCTCACACAGCTGTCTGCACCTCCTGCAGTCCACCGTTGAACCGCGGTATGTATATATCCTGCCTTTTTTCTTCACGCTGAATATATATTGTTTCAGCGCACATTTGTAGCGGATGTTTCCTATTATTATGATGTATTCGCCTTCAAGCCGTGAATGAAAAATGGGCCTCACCCGCTTCCACCCCCTCGACCTGTAGGTCACCCCTACCTTCATCTTGAAAACGCCATGGAGTGGAGGAAGGACGCCGATGCGGCGTATGCGGCCATGTGGCTGTCTATGTACAGCACTTCGGACACCGATGTGGGGTCTCTGATTAACTGCTGTGCAGTGGATTCAGGCCTTTCGTACTCCTCATAGCCGTTTATGATGAAGATGTGGCGCTTCTTGTCCTCGCGCATCCTCCTAACCACCACAGCTATCCTGCCTGCCATGAGCGTCCTAAGCGACTTGGCGGTGGGAACGGCGACGGGCTTCGGCTTCACGCGGAATTTGGGCACCGCGGGCACCCTCCCATCTATAGTATACGCTATTGCAAAGACGCCAGACCTGCCGTATACGCTTTTTACCAAAGCGGCAAGGTTTGCATACTGCCACCTCGACGAGCGGCACTTGACGTTTTCGCCGCACGGCGATTCGCGGTCTGCGGGCTCCAATATTTCAACCGGAAACATGAACTGCGGCATAAACGGCGTCATTACGTTGTACGCCGCATAGATGCCGCCTCTGGCGTAGGTGGCTTCGGTGCGGCTGTCTCCCGCTAGGCAGATCCCGAAGACGCAGAACCTGCCGCGCGGCAACAAGAAGTACGCCAAAAACCTTGCGATTTCCATGTTCAGAGCACCGCGACCATCGCTATGCCGATGATTGCGATTATCACCACCAGTATTATGTAGACCCAGTAGCGTTGCACAGTCGTCTGGAGCGTGGCGGTGAACCACTTTAGAACCTCCGTCTTGGTGAGGCTGAGGCTGAATGCCTCCAGGCGCAGGCCTATTGACGCCATCAACTGCATGGCCTTTGCGCCGAACATATACAGGGCTTTTTCCGCCGGTATCGACACCATGACGCGGAGCGGCCCCACAAAGGTCTGCCAGCCGCCGAGCTCCGCCGCCGCCTTCGCCAGCTTCTCCCAGCATTCTGGCGACTCCAACGAGTCGCAGTCGCGCGGCACGACCGCCGCCATGCAGAGCTCGGTGTATGCATCGTATTTGTGGCTGACCGGCGCGATGACCCTGCCCAAGTCAAGGGCAATCCAAACCTGCCGGCCCCCCTCGGTTACCAGCGGACGGGAGTCGTCCGGGATGACCATATACGCATTGGTGACCGGGGAATAGGCAAAATGCGGGTTCAGGCGCACCAGGGGATATGCCCTGAGCCTCAAGTCGCGCCCGATTGCCAGCACGACCTCCCTTCCCTCGACGAACGCCCGACCGACGGAATCCATCCTGGAAAGAATGATGTGCCTCGATGCTAAGTATCCGGCTATGAGGCCCAACACAAGCGATACGGCAACCGCCGTAGCGATCCATATAATGCTTTCGAGACCGTTTGCCGGCTCCATGCTCACCGCTTGGCAGGCGCCGTTTGTTGCGGCTGGCCGACCGCAACCTCGCCGCCTGTCTTAAACGGCGTCATTCCCGTGAATATTGCCATAGCCAGTGCGTTTGAATCGTGCACCGCGACCAATCCGTGAACCGCCGTCGAGGTGAATTCTGCTATCACCTTGGCAAATGCCGCGTACATCAGCGCGGCCTTACGGAGAACCCTCAGCACTATCTGTGCGGCTTCGTCTTTCTCCCGCACCTTCTCCATGACCGGAATCTGTGACGCTATCACCGACGCTATTGTCCTGGACAGCGACGCCAAGACGCTGTTTATATGCACCAAGGCGGTCGGCGCGGGAGGCAGGTTTACGGCTGGCGTGGGGCCGAAGAGCTGGTTGCGCATTACAGAAAGCAACCTCTCGACCTCCTGCAGGGTGTCGGCGAATGCGGCATCGAGTGCTGCCTCCCACGGCTCCCTTGTTTCTTGGTCTATCTCAAGCTTGACCTCCAGAGATGACTCCGGAGTGCGGGGGGTCGGTACGAGCACTACGTTGCCCCTCTCAGACATATGCTACATATTCTGCTATGTATATAAACCGAGCACCTCCTTCACCCTGCAGAACGCCTCAAACACGACGCGGCACGGAATTGCCGTAATGCCGACATTGTCTATCTTCACATTCACCGCCGAATAGATGATCATCTGCGTGATGGGAGACAGCGCCTTAGAGGCAAGTCTCCTGGAAACGGCGAGGCCTCCAAGGCTCCTGATTTCGTCGGCAAGCCTGCCCTCAAACCCTGCCAAAAACTTCCTTATGTTGAAGCGCCTCCACGTTATCGCGGCGGCCTCGGCGGGAATCCACTCGCTCCTCAGACAGTACGTGGCATAGAGCTTCGCCAAGTGGCAGGCAAGGGCGAATGCCACAAGCAGATCCACTTCATTCGAAATATTAACTCCATGCAGTACTTCTGTTATGCAGGTCTCAAGCCTGCTGGAGCGCCTAGCCAAGTCCGGGTCTAAGGTGCAGTTATTCGAAACATTGCGCGCATTGGACGCATCCATAACGCTGTTCCCGCCTGGCGTCCCGCTCTGCGTCAAGCCAGTCAGGCTTGGAGATCTGAGGGGTGGAGCCTGGCTCGGCTCGTTCTTCTGCAAAGAAGATGGCTGTATGGCTGGCGCAGGCGGGGAAGCATTCATCGTCCCGAGGGGGTCCGCGTGGCTTGTTAGGTGGCCGCCTATTGCAGTTTGGACTTTGCTGTATAGAGACATAGGATATGTCACATTTGACGCCGCAGACTCTGCGTCAAGCTCGGATGATGATCCGCCGTGCGGCGAATTCAGCTGGGACGCGATGAAGTGGAGCGGCGACTGCAGTGGGTGGATGGTGGGGGAAAGCGATGTTTTCCATGCCGTGTATGGCGGGATGGAGGTCATGTTGCCGTACCCCCTTGTCGGCACCGTGTACAAAGACGACGTCTTCGGAGCATACCTCTTTGTGACAGACCCTCCGGAGTTTCCGGTAGGGCCTACCCCACCGGCTGGCAGGAGGCCCCGCTTTGCAATATATATTACAGCATACAGTGAAGAAAGCGGTGAAGAGAGTGAAGAGGGTAGCGAGGAGCGCATATACATATATCCAATCCCCCTGCCAGACCGCGACATTGATCCTGCGTCGATCATATCCTCAATGCTCGCATCGGAGTGCCGCGGAATGCGCGGAATTACGACAAGGGTGTACGGCATACTACAAGGGGGGACGTCCCCTGAGCCAGAGGAGGAGGGCGGCGACGAACATGATGTAGATGATGGAGACGGCGGTGAGGATGGCGACGAGGATGTCGGTGAGTTCTCTGACGAGGAGGAGGGCGATGACTATGAAAAGCCCAGACGCAGAAGCATGCGCCACAGCGCCGCCGAAGTCGGCATCTAGGTACCTCCCATATGCAAATAACAGCAGAATGAAGCCGATGAAGACAAAAGCGGCGGCTAAAACGATCATACTTCTACCTCCTCAATTCCAATAATTTTTTTCTTGGGCTTCTCTCCCTCAGCAGGTGCCTCCTCTTTCGGCTTTGTGCCTACATCTTCTGCACCGCTTCTGTCTTTGATCGGCGCTTTCGGCTTCTTTACCTCTTCTGGTTCAATGGCTATTTCATGCATCGTTTCCTCTGCCACGCGCATGAATATGAGGGACACGGATATCGCTATGACAGCAATGCCTGTGTAGAACAGGAGCCACGACAGCAAGAAAGACGTCGCCGCATCTAGGTAGAAGATCCTTTCGCCGTAAAACCAGCCCAGCCGAAATGTAACATATTCAAAGAACATATACGTCGTTACCATGGAGCCTCCGGCCAGCAGGCCCAAGAAGCCAGCGTCCTCCCACCTGCGGTACGCCAAATACAGCATTATGCCAGCGGCTAAGGCATGCCATGGGCTCGGAAACATTGCTATGGAGAAGCCGATGGCGGCAAGCGCCACCATCCTCATTCTGCTTTCATCCTCACGATACTTTATGAGAAACAGCAGGATGGCGGCGGCACCGATGATCCTCAGCGGTGTCGGTGAGGCCGCAACGAGAATGCCGATGATCACCGCCAATATGATCTTCAACCTGCTCATACTGTAGAAAAAATTTGCATGCAGTTAAAAACCGTTCTTAACGCATTGACCGGACGCCCTGGTTAGCGGCGGCTATAAACACTATCGCCAGCGCCAAAAACAGCGATATGAGCGACATCACAAGAGAGAGGAACCCCACCCCATACGGGTCTTGGTAGTATTTCACCGCTGTGGCGTTGACCTGAATCGGAATGTAGACCTTTGTCGATAGATGCGAGAGCATAAGCGAAAGGAATGCCACTAGGACTAGGAAGACCGCGGTGGGCGGCATCAGCACGTCTCTTTTCACCGCGAGCACGTAGAACAGCCCCGCCAGCGTCGAGATCGCAAACAGCAGTGCAAAGATCTGCACGAATTCGGCTACCATTGTAAGGAAAAAACAAGAAGGTTAAAAACTGTTTAGATCGCGACCGCCACAGGCCTCCCCCTCACCCCTTGGCGGCGCTCCTCGGCCAGCGGCGCCACAGCGGCTGGCGCCTTTGCACTGCTGTTCCCCGCGTCTGCCTGCAACAGGATGTAGTCAACTGGACGGAGGTCAGGCGAGCCGCGCACCGCCGCATTCAGCGCAGAACGCCTAGCCGCTTCCTCCACAACCACGTAATCCGGAGGCCTAAGGACGATCTGATGCCTGCTTGGCGGCTGTATGAACTCAGAGCCGCCGGCTTGCTTAGGTTTGCCCGACGCCGCAGACACGAAACCAGCACCGGCCTTAAGGACGCCCCTCAAGAAGCCGGCGGCATCGCGTAGCGGTCGGAGGAGCTCCGCCTGCCGGTCGGGGCGCGGCGGTTGCACAACAACCGTAAAGCCGTCTGCGGCCTGCGGCCGCTTCTGCAGGAGCTTGTTGTACTCCTCCAAGGCCTCCGACATGTTCCGAGTCCTCCTTATCACAACCGGCGTCCCATCATCCTTAATATAACCGACAACGTTCTCGCCAGTCGGCCTGTCGTAGAGAGACAGAAGGAATGCACCGGTGGACGGGTCGTATTTATACGTGCCTATGGAGGTCTTCACATCCCCATCTCCCCTCCAGAAGCTGTCCCTCCCGGCCGCCTTAGCTAAAACGCTGTAGAACCTGTCGGAGGCGTCTCTTATGGCGCTTCCAACCTTTCCGACGACCTCATTGGCTTCATCTATGAGCTGTGGATGCTTGTATGCGATGTCCATTACCCTGCTTCTAAGCCGCACAAATCTGTCGTGCACCTCGCCGACATTCCTCAAATTCACGTTTTCGCCCAACTTTTTCAGCTCAGAAAGCAGGTCTCTAAACTGCTTCAACGTGTTGTCGGGCACCCTAGGCGGCACGTATTCAGTCGGAGCATTAGCCACGCTCACTGTGCTGGTTGTGCCATCCTGGCTAATATTAGCCGCCCTTCCTGCAGTGGGCAGGCTTCCTGGCGGTGGAGCGACCGCACCAGTCTGGCGCCACACCCCCAGCTTCTCATCCAGCTCCTTGGCTCTGTCTGTGAAGCGCTCCCAGCCAGGCCACTTCTCCTCAGCCGCGACGTGCGACCAGAAGAGGTTTATGAAGCGCTTGTCGCCTGTTGCAACTTTATACAATTCATTCGACTTGAGTCGCGCGAGGACTTTACCAGTCTTCTCGTCCACAATTTCGATCCACGCGTTTGGATCGTAGAAGGCAGGTGCGGGGATTCTGCGATCCCAGACAATTCTGTCAATCCGTTCAGGATTGTTCTTGTCGATTAAAAGAGTGCCGCTACTTACTACTGAGTCCCTCCTACCGCCCGAGAGATGCTCCCAGTTTCTAAACACCAGCAGTACTCTTCTGCCATGTATGTATTCATCCCATTCGGAAGGCGGCGATCTGTAGTTTGGCACAATGTCTTCATTAAAGTATTTAGGACGCTGTACTGTGCTCGGAGAAAGAGGCGGTATGCCTCCGGTTTGTTGTGCGGTTATGACTGCGGGCGTTTTCTGCTGAACAGAACCGTCATTCGGCGCCGCGTTTGTCTTATTAGACACCGCGTCGTTGCTGGGCGTCTGTTGCGGTGCAACACCGCCAGAGGATCTGTCTGCCGCGGGCCAGCTCCACATCGGTGTTGTCCTCCAGACGGCGCCCCACCCTGGCACAACCTCAATTGCCCCGCTCTGCCATGCTCTGTGTACGGCCTCAATGACGTTTCCCGGCATGGCGGTATAATTGCCAAACACATGCGCCCAATTTGTCATGTTGTAGAAATAGGGTGATAAGAGTATGCCAGCCCTGTACCTATCCATGTAATCGCCCCACTCCGGCACCCTGACGACCACCGGCTTCCCATCAACCGCCGTGGTTATGTGTGTAAAACGCTGTGGAAGAACACGCGTCAAGTTCAGTGGGGCCCCTTTGAAGGTGACCGACCTGCCGTAGAGTTGCTTCGCAAGAACGGCGCCGAAGGCTTCCGCAAGCGGCTCGTCTATGTCTGGGATGTACTGCACCCTGCCAGTCGTCTTATACTGCCACGTCCAGTACGCCACATGGCCAGCCTCATGCGCCGCCAGCACTACGTCGTTGGAATAGCGGGGGTTGTACCTAATGCGGAACTTCAGCCCTCCCCTGTGCTCAGTATAAGCGCCAAAATCTGTGATTGATGGATCAGACACCACCTCCACTTCGACGCCAGAGAGGTCTATGCCGCGGCTCTGCGCATGCTTAAGAGCCCTGCGCACCGCATCTGCAAAGGGGCCCTCTCCCCTGACTACAAACATGGGAAAAAAGGTGTGTGTTTATTTAAGCTATACGCTCCCTCGCCAGGTATGGGCTTAACAGCGACAAGGCAATTTGCCTCGCCACGTTTCTGCCGATTACCCTGTCATCTATCTGTATGATTATTTTGTAGCCGCCGTCGGTTCTGCGCACTATGACTGCGCCAAACGGCGTCTTGTACTCCCCCTCCAAAGTCTCATCCAGCTTCTGAAACATGTTAGCAATTAATGCCACCATATTTAAGCTAATAGCTTCTGTCTTTCAACACGACGCCTGCACACCACTTTGCCGCCGACTTTTTCACACTCCTCCACCTCCTCAGCCCGCGGCTCGGGCAACACAGGTGGAATCACAATAAGTGCGGGAGTCTTGTTCTGTTTCTTGAATATCATGCTTCTCCAGGTTCAAACACACATTTATCTTTTTTCATGCGTCCGCCCCACGCCGCACACCATTCAGCAAACTCTGCAGAAGTTGGTAGCCTGCCGAACATTTTGGCGAATTCCTCGTCGAACCTCTTCTTCTTGACCGCCAACATCACGCCAAAACAAGCGCCTTCTTCATAATTCTTCTGTTTAAAGCCTCCCAAAGCTCCTCAGCCGACGCATCCTGCCGCCTCTGATGTGGCATGGGGGGCGGTCTAATGCCTGTGAACCGTGAAGCGTTTGGTTCGGGGGGTGTTGCCGCGCTTCTCAGCCTCTCCAGCACCTCATTCCTTCTCGCAATGGGGTCTGGAAGCCACCTCGCCGGTTCCTCTGGAGGCTGACCCGCATTAACAGGCCCGCCTCGCAATGCATTTTTCAAGGCCGTTTTCCTCTTCTCAAAATGCTCCATGAGTCTGGCCTCCCGCTCGCGCAGATTCTCCAGCCTTTTCAGCGCCTCCTCTTCACTCGCAGTTGTCGGCAGATCTGGCCGCAGATGTTTTACAGGGTCTATCACGGCAATATATTCACTGTCGGCAGACTTGTGACGTATTATGTTTGACTGCTCCCTAGGCGGTAAAGCCGGCATAGGTAGGGGCATCGGCATGGGTAGCGGCCTCCGTATGACCAGCGGCACGACGTAAAACGGCACAAACCCTTCCAGGAGGGGGTTTCTCTGGCCGCTCATAGCGCCGCTACCTGCAGTCTTGTTTTTCTTATGTATTTAATTGCCCTGAGTGCCTCCCTTTTGACCGCTGGCAGGTGCGCCGGGGCGTGCTTCCTGGCTAAGGCTATCAGGTACCTGAGCCTCTTTACGGCAAGCTTCGGCGTCATTTTGATCCTGCGGCACGTCCCCCTCTCATACGTCCAGCCGCGCTTCAAATCGCGGATGATGTAGCCGACGAGGTGCCGCACAGTATACGCAGTTACGCCCCTACCAGGCGCGTAGAGGCCCTCCCTGCGGGCGTAGCATGAATTTGGGCCTTGGTATACGTTTGTCATGTATTCATATTAGATGTCAGCTATTTAAGCTATTCTCAGCTTGCCGCGGACATATGTGTCGCGCGGGAGCTTCGTCGGATCTGGCTGGACGAAGATCACCGGTATGTCTTTGATGTTTGAAAACCACGCAAAGTATTCGCCCCTGTCCACCTCTGGATACACCACCAGCGGCGACTTCGACGCCTTTGCCATGGAGATCGCCTCTCTAACTGCCTCCGGCTTCATAGACATGAGCACTATCGGAGGCGCATTGCATTCCTCAATCAGCATCTTAATCACCGACGCAGTTACGATGTCTACATCAACATACTGATACTCCACCCTGTAGTGCGCGCCCACCGCAGGGCACCTGTTTCTGCATTCCGCCTCGCATGCCACCTTGCGGGGCGGGATGTTGAATATGGCGTCTGGCACTTTGCTCAAACCCTTAGGAGGCGGCGTCCTGCAGTCTTTCGCAAGCCTCTCCACCCACTCCGAAATGTCGGCCGGAGACATCTTCCTCTTCGCGGCGACGTCCACAACATCGACGCCGTGGCACTTCACTTTGTGAAGCGCCATAAGCCTATCGACCAGGATCCTGAGCCCAATCGTGTTCAAATACGGCACCTCCACAAGTATGCCGCGGCCGCGGCGCCTGAACTCCGGCAGGACGTCCTCCGAGTCGAGGTTTGTGGTGACCATGGCAAGCACTTTGAGCCGCTTTGAGTATATCTCAGAGAGCTCCTTCTTAGCGACAGACTGGACGTTCTTTGCAACATCCCCCATTGAGCTCCCGGAGGAGCCCGCCCACCTGGCGACAATTGTGTCTCCTTCATCAAACACAAGCGTATAGGGCTGGGCTAGCTTAGCCTTTTCGAAAATCCGCTTTAGGCTTTTCTCGCTTTCGCCCACCCACTTGCTTAGGTAATCCGCCGCAGACACGACGTCTGACGGCACACCGAATTTCGCCGGAACGACTATGCTGGCAAGAGACGTCTTGCCCGAGCCCGGAGGCCCGGCCAAGATGTAGGCGGGCGTCGCCCTCCCCCTGCCCTCCAGCACCGCCTCTGCTCCGTCCATCACCATTCTGTATATCTCTAGAGGCCACACATAAACATGCATACCTGCGCCATCATCGATGTAGACCACGGCGTGGTCCTTCTCCTCTTCCTCCTTGATCCTCGCAACGTAGACCTCCTCCGTCCACCTCCCCGCAAAACATGCCGCGGCCGTGCCGTGTGGCGTGACGAGCCGCCTCACTCCGCTTGTCCCAACAACGACCGGGCCGTAGCCAGGCGGTAGCGAGCCTACCTCCAGGACTACTTTACGGCAGATCATACCACCTCCATGCTTATCCTGTCTGCCGCCTTGATTATCAGAAAGGCGCAGAGCCTCTCCAACTCATACAGCGGGACGGCCACGTGCCCGCACGACCCCCGAAACACTTCAACCACAAGCCCCGCAGAACCATGATCGCACCCCACCCCCCTGCAGGCGCAATTCCTCAGCTTCTTCCAGTTCTTCACGCATGCCTCATGAACCTCAGCCACAGTGTTGTTCCGCGTTATGCTGAGCCAGCTCAGCAATTCGGCCACCTTCTTCCACTTAAGCGACTCCTTCAGGCGCCACTCCTCCATGGCGTTTATGGCGTCTCTCACGGCGCCGCGCCTAAGCGCATTGAGGGCTTCAAGGATCATATCTTCGACGGGCTGGGGCCTGGCACGGAGTCGAACGCAAGCGCGATTATGCCCATATCTCTTCCGATTTTGAAGTACTTCATCCTCTCTTCCGCCGGCAGGATGTCGGCAGGCGTCTGCGTCGCCGCCTGCACAACAGCCTCCTCAATGATTTTGATCGCCCTTTCAGCGGCTTCTCTGCCGATTTCGACCTCAAGCCTAGGCCTAACCTGCGCGACCACGGACCTCAAAAGCTCCATAAACGGGCCCTCCTTGGCCACGTTCTCCAGCAGGCCGCTTATTTCCCTCGGCAACACCTTTGCATACTTCTTTGCCATCCCCGTGGCCACCGCAGAAAGAAGCCCCAGGAGTATGGCATACGCAATAGCCCGCACGTACTGCACTGACTCGTTTCCAGAGACTCTCGGCGAAATTACCGCATTCAGCAACTCTTTTACTATTTCTACAAACACCACGGAAAAAAGAAACTTGATTGGTTAAAAACCGATGCGCTCAGCGGCCTAGGCGTGCCTCTTGAGACAGGCGGACATGCAGCTTCTACTGCCTCTGCACCGCTTGGCACACATCATAAAGCGGTGCCTCCGGATGCCGCCTCTCTTTTTCCTGCTTTTTTTATATCTTCTTTTTAGTTTGGTGAACATGCCCACCATTTCTGTACAGATATTTAAGCTATTCCACCTCATCACGGCCGACGTCAGTACAAAGAACACCGACGGCGAGACGCCCCTCCACAAGGTCGGGGCTGGCGCCCATCCTCCTCCATCTCCTCCAGGCTCATCTTGATGCGCTCCACCACCATCTTCCTGAACTCCAGGTTCTTTATGTAGTACCACCGCGGCATCTTCACAGACCCCTTCAGCATGTAGGAGCGTCCCTGCAACATCCGCGTCTTAGGCCTCTCTGCGCTTCCGTAAGCAGGCACAGTCGAGTCCAAACGTATGGACACCATCCGGTACGGCGGATTGCCGTGGGTGTAGAGAGCCCTTGCGTAGCCGCGAGAGAAGTACCGCTTTACAATTTCGCCTTTCGGCGGAAGGGTAGCCATGTGGATTACGTAGTTTATCACCCCCCGCAGGGCCTTCTGCACCCTGTCCAGAGACGTCGTAGTCAGCACGGCATGGGGCGCGGCCGTGCGGAGGAGCGGCACAAGTTTAGATGAATATGCGTACCTCTTCCTGTCGGTGAAGAACGACGCCGCGGACATGTCGCCCGATCCCGCCTCGTCAAACATAAACGCCCAGTATTTGGGCGCCCTCCCCGCCATCAGCTCGTCTAGGTAATGCGACAGGCTCTGAACGAGATCCTCCACAAGAAAAACTATGGCGCCCACAACCCACGCCCATTCGCTCGGAGGCTCCTGCATGGTGTGGCCCAAGCGGCAGTCTACCGACGGCGGTATCTCCCACTCAGCAAACGGCGGCTCGTCGCGGCTCGGGTCAAACGAAATCCTGCCGAACTCGCCCTCACACAGCCCCGCCGCCATGCCCCAAGGCACCACGGTCAAGTAGAAGCCCAGCGACGTCTTGCCGACGCCGCCTTCACCCACAAGCAGGATGCGGGTGGACGGCTCCCTGCCGTCGAGCACGTCTGTCAGCGTATGCTCGATCAAAGTCGAAACGATGGGGAGCACAACCACGTTCTCCGGCCTCTTCGACAAGACATAAAGGAACTTGTCGCTAAGCGCCAAGTCCACCGCCGCCTGCCTCCACATGTATTCGTCCGCACTTATGGTCTCGCGTCTGTGGGCGTTGAACCTCCTGACCTCCTCCAGCCACCTCTTCGTGGCAAACGGTTTGTGGAATACGCCCCCCACATGTCTGCACAGCTACCAACATAAAAACTGTGTCGCCAGCTACCTCACAGCCGCTTTTCATAAATAATTAGATGGTTCTCCTAACGCCGCCGCAAATGGAGCGGCGTCGAGGTTGTTAAAAGTGCACGCTGTCATACGGCGGCAAACGATTTATATTCTATAGTTTTTATTATACGTCATGGAGGTGTGGGGAATAGCTAAACTGGTGCTACGCCAATACAGAAGCGGAAACGTCACAATTAGAATAGCGTATGCTGTCATTTCGGATACCGCCGCAGTGCTTGAGCCCGGCTCAAAAGCCGTACTGCTGTTTAGGCATAAAGACGGCACAATCTATCAGGTGGAGGGGAAGGTGGCCAGGCTGTGGAAGAACATGCGCTACGCCGAAGTCCGCATACCGTGGACCGCGGCAATGGCACTCGCGGAATACGCCGGCAGAAACGTCGGCGAGGAGAAGACGGTGGAGATATACGACTACGCGGTAAGGCTTAAAGACGTGAGACCGCCCCCTTTGCACTAATCTGCGACTGCTACGCCCTGTACAGGGAAAACGTGCGGCGGCACGTCCAGGCGTTCATCTACAAGGTGCTGGGCATCCCGACAGGCGTCTACTACGTCAGCTTCCCCGACGCCTCCATAACAGTCCCGCTGAAATACTACAAATATGTGAGGGAGGACAGGAGGGCTGGCGGCGACGCCGGCATATTCGTGGTGCCGCAGATAGCCGTATTTGCGCTTAGGGCTTGGGGCATTGAGGACGGCTATGTGAGGATGGCGGTTCTGAAAAAAGAATAGTTTTTTACTTCAGCCTGGCCTCCATCCTAGCCCTGAGGTACTCCGGGTCTTTGGACAGGTATTTGAGCGCAGTCCTGTAGCCAACCCCCACCAGCTTGCACGCCTCCTTCAGCGAGATGCCGCGCCTCACTAAGTCGATGATGCGGCGGCGCGTAGCCTCCGTCCACTTCGGAGGCCTCCCCACATGCTTCCCCTGCGCCTTAAGCCTAGCCATCGCCTCCCTGGTGCGCTCGCGGATGAACTCCCGCTCCATCTCGGCCGCCCACCCCAGCACCGCCACAATCAGCTGGCGCACCTTGGGGTCCACAGACTGGACCCACTCCTCCCTAACGCTTACCAGCACCTTGCCGCGGGCCTCCAGCTCTTTAATCACACCCGCCAAATCCCACAGCGACCTGGCCACCCTGTCTAACGCATAGACCACAATTCCGTCTGCCCGCTCCAGCACCTGCACGGCTCTCTGCCAGCCCGGCCTCTCCCCAGGCGGCAGGGCGCCAGAGACGCCGACATCTTTCACCACCTCTGCGATTCGGTGCCCCTTCTCTGCGGCCCACCGATAGATGGCGTATTCCTGGTTCTCGGTTTGCTCATCCTCCCGCGATACGCGGATATACGCCACAAGTTGCATGCATAAAGGAAAATTCAGGCGTTAAATGTCTTTCGCACAACATATACAGCATGCATAAAACCACATTTTTCAACCACACAAAAAACCCCAAAGACCCCAAAGAGGTGTTAAAAATGGGGTGTTAATGCAGTACAGGCCTAACTGGTGGCGAATGCATGCAAAACACTAACCGCCCCCTTCCGGCGCACGCCCCCATAGAGCTATGGAAAGAGAATTGAAAGTAGTGAAAATCCTTTGAAAAAAAAACAAACGTGTTAAGCGTATATGGCTTTTTTCCTTCTTGCCGCCGTCTTTTTTGTAGCCGCCTTCTCTGTAACGATCCGGACGATGTCGGTGTATCCTGTCTCTCTTGCATAGTCTACCGGCGTTTTGCCTTCATTGTCGGGTATCGTTAGGTCGGCGCCGTATTGTAACAAAAGCTTAACTGCTTCAGGTCTCCTCCGCAATACGGCGTAATGTAGCGGCGTTTTTCCCTCTTTATCTTGCACGTTGGGGTCTGCGCCATGTTTAAGCAGAAGCGTAATCATCCTCGGGTTGCCGTGCATCGATGCATAGTGAAGCGGCGTCCTGCCGCCGTCGTTGTTGCGGGCGTTGGGGTCGGCTCCCGCCTCCAGCAACATTTTTACACCGTCTACACACGTCATATAGAGGGCGGCTTTGTGAAGCGGCATGTCGCCCGAGCTGCTCTTTATGTTTGGTTTTGCACCGTTCACCAGAAGGAGCCACATAACGTCGGGGTGGCACCACCTCGCCGCGTAGTGGAGCGGGGTTTTTCCATTCTCGTCTTGGACGTTAACATTCAATCTCCTTCCATTGGACTTAGAATATTCGAGGAGGAATTTCACAACATCGTAAAGACCAAGCATCGATGCAATGTGCAGCGGCGTCATTCCGCGTTCGTCAGCAACATCCGGATCGGCGCCTTCCCTCAACAGCACCTTCACCATAGGGACGCCGTATTTTACTGCATAATGTAGTGGCGTCCTGCCGCGGTCATCTCTGGCGTTTGGATTATGACCCTCTCCCAGCAACCTTATAACACATATGATATCGCCTTGCTCCACAGCCTTAAACAAATTCCTGCATGTGCCCCGCGTCATGGAGAAAAACAAAACTGGGAAATTTAAGCTAATATGTCCCTTCATAGGGACAGTGTTGGGAGATCGCCGGGTTTGTTATTTACACTACGGTTTATAAGGCGTCTAAACACATCTCCTTGTGGATTTGGTGCAGGCCTACATCGAATATGTGGCGCGCATATTTAGTGGAGAATGGTTGTGGGCATACCTCGACCGCCTGTCGGAGGTGCTGCCCATGCCTCTCACGGATCTGGCGGTGATTTCTGCAGCCGCCCTGCTTGCATTGTTTGCCTTTGGTTTGATTGCCGGAAGGGACGACGTCATTGAGGGGGCCGTGTTCGTGTCTGCCGCTCTGCTCTTCTTCGGCTTGCTCATAGTGGGGGGCGCCGTCCTGCTTGCGGCCGGCTTCTTCTTGCTCGCAACGCTCCTTGTTGCCGCATATTTGTTCTACACCGCCGACCCGATCATCAAAGCCGCTGTCGTGGCCGCAGCAGCCGCGGGCCTTGCGGCGCTGACACGCCGAAGATCGGAAAAGGAGGAAGACGTAGTCATAGAGGAGGACTGCATGCCGCTGAAGGAGGGGCTTAGGGTTCTGCCGCTAGACGTTAGGACAGTTATCAAGAAGGTTCTGAAGAGGCCTGCCGGTCACGACAGGCTCTGCTTCCACGTCTACAGGGGCAGCGGCGTGGCAGGCGGAAGAGACCTAGTCATGATGCTTGAGCTAAGCGCCCTCAGCGAAACAATTGCACGTATAAACAAGATGCTAAACGAGCTCGGCTACCCAAGTGTAGCAGATGCGGACACCGGCCGCATCTACTTCAAATTCAAGCCGGACAAACCCCTCACACAAATCCAGCCAGCCGCATCACAGCAAAAATAAGGATCTGCAGAAAAAATGAATTACAGCGGCAATACCGCAGACCAAAAACACAGCCTCAATGGTGCACAAAAATCAGTTGAAAACGAGGTCGACCAGCGGCGTTATTCCCACAAAGATACCCATAACATTATTCACGACAACCGCAACGCGGTAGGCAATTGCCGCCGCAAACACCACCGACGCGACCCTATACACGCGCATCTGTAGCGGCGCAGGAAACACGGCGGCAAGAATTTCAAAAATTTTGAGCAAACAAGCTAACCCAAACACCACAAGAATTTGAACAAAAAACACCGCCTCCGGAACGTCGTTTAAGAACTGCAGGAACGGGTTTGCCTCCACGCCGCGGCCGGTAGCAATGAGGACATACGTCGTTGCGGCGTCGAGCATGCTCACTATAAACGCCGCGGCGAGGATTCTGCGCATCATATATGCCGGTCGAGCGTAGGGGCTTTAGACTCCCACCACGCCTCGACTATTTCCTTAATTGCCAACGCCAGCTTCCTGTAGTACCGGGGGTCTATCGCGGGTGCGCCGCAACACGTCCTGCTCCACCTTGCGGCGTCGGCGACCAGCGCCTTAACC
>Ga0080008_152303_pt1 | contig 34608 bp, 38 predicted proteins | sample ConCONMetagenome_FD_69211 | JGI IMG/M metagenome (GOLD analysis project Ga0080008, IMG submission 69211) | Hot spring microbial streamer communities from Conch Spring, Yellowstone National Park, USA - CON_C (SPADES assembly) (version 2) | ecosystem: Environmental > Aquatic > Thermal springs > Hot...
ACTTCCTAGGACTCCTAGGCCTACCAGCACCAAGAGGCTTCGAGTCCATAGATAAGGTGGTAAACCTACTAGCTAAGCTAAAGGAGAGAGGGCTAGGAGATAGAGATGTGGAGAGAATAGCCTACGAGAACGCCCTAAGAGTTATAAAGGCGAACCTAGAATAGAGTGGAAAAGCCGAATGACCAAAGACTATTGTAGTTAAACCATTAGACTTAATTATAACCTGGTAGGGCTACAGCAATACGGTAACCCCTTGAACGTGGGAGGAAAAGACACACACTAAGTATATTAGCCCCCCACAATACATGATACACCGGGGGCTAGCTTGGTTGACGTTGTAACAATATTATCAATACTAATCCCAGTGATAACAAGCATAGCTACACTAGCATACTGGCTTGGTAGGAAGTTCGCTTCAATCGAAGAGAGGTTCGAGAGGATAAACGAGAGGTTCGAGAAGATGGATGAAAGATTTGAAAAAATAGATGAGAGGTTCAAAGAAATGGATGAAAGATTCGAGAAGATATACGAGAGGATTGAGAAGCTTGAGAGGGGGTTTTCCAGCTTTAGGGATGTTTTCATACAGTATAACGAGACTCTCTTATCCCTTCTTGAGGCTAGGGGTGTTCTATCTAAGGGTGAGGTTTTAGCCCTTAAAGGTATTCTAAGCCCTCTAAGACCCCACCCTACATCAAAATACTATACTGAGGAGGTTGCTAGGAGGCTTGATGAGCTCCTAGCTAAGGATCCTGAGGAGCTAACCCTCTCCGATCTAAGAGAACTAGAGAGGATTGGTGATCTCATATGGCTGGAGGGTTACGAGTCTGATAGGATGGATCTAAGAGAGTATGGTATGAAGCTTAAGGTGTACGTCACGTTGGTTAAGGTGGTATTCATATACCCAAAGCTTAGGAAGCTTAGAGAGGAGGGTATACTCGGACTCCGATCTTAACCCCCTTTTAACTCCATCCTGGTTGAGAAGTGTAGAACAGCTATCTACAGTGGAAAGGGGTTGTGCTATGCTGGGTTTAGTTGTTTTAGTAGGTGGATTTTTGCTAGGTCTTCTAGGGATTCCACTGTGTCTAGTGCGTCGTAGGGGTCTTGGTTGCTGTACACTACTATCCCGTGTCTCTCTAGTACTGCTGTGTTGCATCCTGTTTCTTTGAGTGTTCTAGCTACTGTTAGGGCTAGCTCCTGTGATCCTGGTTTTAGTTTTGGTACTACTACGTAGCATTTGATTTTAAGTGATGCTTCTGTTAGAACCTCTAGGTCTAGTTTTAGACCGGCCTCTACGGCTGCTAGGGTGTATGGTGGGTGTACGTGCACTATTGCGTTAGCCTCCTCTATGGCCTTGTATATGTGTAGGTGCATTAAATATTCTATGCTCGGCACGCCTCTAACTCTCTCGCCATCAATTGTTATCACCGCTATATCGCTTGGTTTTAGAGAGTGTTTGGGGACACCGCTCGGGGTTATGTATATGAACCCCCTAGGCCTGTCTATGAAGCTTACGTTACCACCCTTAACCTGCACCAGCCCTCTCATGTAGGCTAACCTTATAACCTCCGCTACTGCTAAAGCTCTACCCTCATCGAAGTAAATGTCCTGCTCCACAGCTACACACCACGATCTCAGCTGTCTACAGGCTTCTAGCTACAGCCTTAACATCTTCCACTAGGTTCGCTATTATTAGTGGTGTATCCTCTATCCTCCAGTCTTCGAGTAAACTTGATAATAGTATCCTGATGGCTCTCACAGGCTTCCCCTCCTCTAACGCCTCCAGGGTTGCTATTACCGTATCCTGTTTAAGCCTCTTCGATCTAAGTAACCTCCTTAGATCATCAGGGTTTGATCTAGATGCTTCTTCGAGAACCTCTCCCAGCTCCCCTAGCCTTTGCAGAGTCTCCGATACAATGTTATCCCCTATAGCCCCCTTAAGTCTCTCAATGACCCTCTCCGACCCTGAGGTTAGGAGTAGCACGTAGGACTTAGCGTTCGAACCCTTCACAGCATTTATATAGTCATCGTAGACCTCTGATTTAACCTCGTAGACCTCCGGGTGCTCCAGATCCCCTCTGGTTAGGTACCAGAGGAATATTGACGGGTAGTCTACAGATTCCCCAGCCTCCTCTAAAGCCTTAACCTCCAAGGCCCTCATAGCTATACCTTCAACACCTAGGGTTTCAGCTAGCTTCAAAGAATCCAGCGGGTCTACGAGCTCCCCATTAGGTTTTCTAGCAGCTACTAAGATGAACTTGTACTCCTCAACCTTGCCAGCCTCCGGAGGCCCTCTAACCCATGTTGCCGGCTCCTCCCCCTCTATCATCAGGGTGAAAGTCCACCCCTTATACCCGTCGAGCCTCCCATAGAGCCCTACCCTCGATGCCAATGCTTCTGCAACGGACACTATGGGGTTTATTGCTAGACCATACTCTTCAACCTTAAGCTCGCCTCTAACGAATACCATGTTGTGTAGCACGTAGCGTGTTGAGAACATCCACCTGCTAAGTATGGGGTCCCAGTATAGGTTAACCTGCCATCCATCAATTCTAGGAGTTACGAGACTAGGCTCTCCACCGGGGAGCTCCACACCCCTAACCCCTAGGTCGAAAGCCCTGTGAAGTGGGTAGGATAGAAGCTCGACAACCCCACCACCATAGTATACGATTGTGCCACCCGCGTCGAGGGCTACCGGAAAATACCTCTTAAAAGCCCTCCTACTCCACGAATATATACAAACCCTACCACCACCAGCCTCACAACACCTCTCCTCAACAACCTGACCCATGACATCCCTAAACCTGGAGAGGAAAACCTCAAGCTTGCGAGTAGGAGATCCTAAAAGGCTACTAGCCTCGTAAACCTCGTCACCACTAAGATCCCTACCACTAGCCCAAGCCTCGTAGACACTGACAACTCTAAAAACATAGTTAACCATTAAACCCCCACCATACTCAACAATAAGCTACCTAGGGATCTTATACCATCCATAAAGAGCTGGTAGCCGGGCGGGGATTCGAACCCCGGTCACGGGGGCCAAAGCCCCGCATCCTGGGCCGCTAGACGACCCGGCTTCCAGGTAATAAATAGGTTTAAGCCGGAGACTTTAAAGCTTCCAACGTGTATAGTCTTCAGCTGAAAGTTTTACCCTTCAGAGCTCAGGAGTCAGCGAATTCCCGCTAACCCAGCCTTATATGAGCCGGGTGCCTCGGAGTTTAAAAGCGTAGACGGTGACCCCAGGTGTCCGAGATCCGTAGAGCCATGAGACCCTGGCAACAGGGGTTAAGCCACGCGGTGAGGGGGCTAGCGAAGCGTGAACTCTATATTCCTAGTTTGCTTTCAGTAGTTTAATGCATGTTTCAAGGTTTTGTGGTAGTTCGCTTGAGTCGCAGGCTATGTATGCTGCTACCTCGTTGTAGTAGGGTGATCCAAATCTACTGAATAGTGTTACCACTTTACCGTTATGGTTTAGCTTGTAGCCTTCGTAGACCGGCTCGTGGCCTCTTACTACGAGCTTCGTTTTCGTGGTTTTCAAAGCGTGTTCTGTAACCTTAGGACCCCATAGTACTCCAGCTCCCCTAGGGTTTGGAGCTCTGTATTCCACGTGTTCTGCCGGGTCGTTCCACAGGATCTCCTCTATAACGCTTAGGTGCCTATTCCATCCTAGGTATTCTAGGAGGTCGTTTTTCAAAATTGTGGGGGGGCCTCCGTGTAACATTAAAGCCACACCCTCTACCACTAGAGCGTGTGGTAGCATGCTGAAGAGGTTTAAGGATAGATCGTACAAGCTCCTCCAACGCTCCCCATATAACTCCCTCAAAGCATGGGGATAATCGTGGGGGTAAGGCTTTAAATCCCTTGGAGGCTCGTGGTTACCTCTTAACACCACAAGCCTCCAGCCCATGGCCTTCTTAAGCTCCACCACCCTAGCTAAGGTTAAAACCTGACCTTCGGGAGGCCCCCTATCAATGTAATCACCTAGCAATACCAAAAGCCCCCCACCAAGAACCCCCTCCTTTTCAAGGTACCCGAGAATCCTCGTGAAAGTCTCAAAATCACCGTGGACATCGCCCACAACGCCCAGAGGGCCCTTAAAACCTCTTAAAACTATAACACCGCCCCTTCTGAAACCACTGTGGTAAGAGTCTCTACGCTCCTCTAAAACCATGATGCCAATCATGTCCTCCAGAAGCTCCTCGAAATCCCGAGCACTAGGGAGCGTCAACCTACACACCCCTAGGTATACCAGAGAACTAAACATCTTAAACACATATCCATAACAAGGCCTGGGGAACCCCCTCTAGGCCTTTGCCTGGCTTCCCCAGCTACAGTCTGTGGGGTATTGTTTTTAAGCTTCTGGCTTAGATATAATAGTGTGGTTTAGAGTGGGCTTTGCTGGGGTACATGGTGTAGGGGGAATGCATGGCGGCTGACGTTAGTTACGGTTTTAGGCTGTTTGAGGATTCCCGTGGGGGTGGGTGTGTGGGTGAGCTCGGGGGGTTTGTCTGAGGCCCTGTATAAGGTTATCGGATCTATCTACAAGTATGTTGATGACCTTGTTGTTCTAGAGTATCCTAGGAGGTTGCATAGACGTAGTATTGATGTTGCTACTAGACTTAGGGATGGTAGGCTGGTTTTACTTAAGGTTACTGATGATGTTGAAAACCTTTCTAGGCAGGATGTGCGGGAGCTTAGGGATGTTGCGTTAGCTCTGAGTTCGGGGGCTCTGGTAGTTGCTAACTATACGGGTGGGCTTGAGTTTGTAGATGAGGTTGCCTACGAGGTTTGCGGTGTTAAGGCTGTTAATGTTAACACGTTGGAGAGGGTGTTAGCGGGTGAAGCTAACGTCTACATATACCAGAGTGGTGATATGTTCAAGGTTAAGATCGACGAGGAGGCTATGAGGAGGAGGAGGGTTGAGAAGGGGTTAAGCTTAGGCGAGCTAGCTCAGAGGATTAGGGTTAGTAGGAGGACTGTTTACGAGTACGAGAGGGGGTACATAGAGCCGACCATAGATAAGGCTGAGAAGCTGGTCGAGCTCCTGGGAGAGGAGATCCTTGCATCAGTAGATATATTCGAGAGCCCTAAGACAAGCAAGCATAGCGTTGAAGAGGCGGCCTTCGACTCTAGAGAGGAGGAGGATCTAGCTAGAAGGCTTATGGAAAGGAATTTTAGAGTGGTTCACGCTAAGAAGACAACAGTAGACATAGTGGGTTCAAGAGCTGATAAAAAGATACTCCTAGTCGTTAGACATGGGAGAGAGAGCTTTGAAGGCCTTAAACTCAAATCAATGAACTCTAGAAGGCTGGCTAGGATATTAAACACTGAGAACTACGTGGTGGTAGATGATAGAGTGGTGAAGAAGGACTTGGAGGGGGAGGGGATAGAGGCTTACACTAAAAACGAGGTTGTGGAGCTCCTTAACAGCTAAGATCTAGGGTTTAATGTAGTATAAAGGTCGGAGAGGAAATTGATCGCATGAACCCAGGCGATTCCCATGGGAGGCTGGGGTTTCTATATCACAGGAGCTCCAGGGGTTGGTAAGAGCACGGTTTTCATGAAGGTTGTAGATGAGCTAAGGAAACTTGGCTGTAGTGTTGGCGGTATGTACGCTCCAGAGGTTAGAATGGGGGGTGTTAGGGTTGGGTTCATGATTGTAGATCTGGACTCCGGTGCTCGGGGGTGGCTTGCTAGAGTTGGGGATTTTAGGGGGCCTAGGGTGGGTAAGTATGTTGTTGTGGTCGATGATGTGTTAAGGGTTGGAGTGCCAGCTCTTGAGAGGGCTTTAGCTGGTAGCAATGTTATAGCTATAGACGAGATTGGGCCTATGGAGCTTGCTGTTCCAAGGCTTAGGAGCTCCATCATAAGGTGTATAGAGTCTGGGAAGCTTTACCTAGCTGTAGTCCATAGAGGGTTGAGTGGTAGAGATCCCGAGGTTTTTAAGTTGATCTCCACCAGGGGGTCTATTGTTGAGGTCACATTAGAGAATAGAGGGAGGCTGTTGGCCTCCGCTGTAGAGATTGCTAGGAGGATTTCAAATGAGGCTTGCCCTGGTGGATGAGGGTAAGATCCTAGTATACATACCCGACCCCCGTGAGGCTCTAGCACCCCACGGTCTCGAACCTGCATGGCTCCCGGTATTTTATAATCCGAAGATGGAGTTTAATAGGGATTTAGCCGTGCTAGCATTACAGGTGTACCTGGACAGGCTGTCCCCTCGTAAACCTATATTCGTGGTTGAACCTCTAGCCGCCACGGGGGTTAGAGCTTTAAGGTATGCTCTCGAAGTCGACGGGGTCTTAGGGGTCTACGCATCCGATATTAGTAGGGTTGCCTACGAGCTAATAGAGTCTAATGTGGCTTTGAACAACGCCTGGGATAGGGTCAGGATATTCAATGTTGATGCTAACACCCTCCTATACAATCTTAAAACAGCTAACACCCCAGTTCTAGCCGTGGACATAGACCCCTACGGCTCCCCAGCACCCTTCATGGAAGCAGCTTTAAACACATTAGGGGATGGAGGTCTACTTATGGTTACTGCTACCGATACAGCTGTACTTGAGGGCTCCAAGAGGTCTAAGGCTTTTAGGAGATATGGGGTTCAACTCACTAAGACACCCTGCTCTAGGGAGATAGCTGTTAGAACGCTCTTAGGCTACATAGCTAGGGTTGCAGCAGCCCACGATAGATGGGTTAAACCGTTAATCTCGATCTACACAGACTACTATGTAAGGATAGTAGCTCAAGTCCGTAGGAGCGCTAGGGAGGCTGAGAGAATGCTATGGGATAAGATAGGATATGCAAGCTACTACCCAGAGTTTAAATACACCACGATAAGACAGGATACGGTGGAAAGCTTTAGAGGGGCCCAGGAGGTTAAGATAGGACCCTTATGGATCGGGGAAACCCTAGACAGGGAGTTCATAGAGTTGAGTCTAGAGGAGCTGGAGGGTAAATTCAGTTACCTAAGAACAAAACCAAAGCTAGGAAAGCTCCTTCTAAGTCTCAGAGAGGAATCGCTAGTACAAGGTGAGTTGTACCAGAGACTAGATTTGATAGCCTCAGCCCTTAGAAAACAAACCCCGCCAAGACATAGGATGGTGGAGGAGCTTAGAGCGAGGGGGTTTAAAGCTACAACCACCCACTACCACCCAGTAGCCATAAGAACCGATGCTAGCCCGAGGGAGCTGTTCGAGTTAATATGAGGAGTCTAGGGCGTGGAGGCTGCCAGCTTCCTGGAGGACGCTATCTTGGACACCCATGAATCCATGAGAGCACATGTGCTAGGCTCGTAGAAGTTGCCTACCCCACACCGGTCTATGATTGGGCATGTTGTGCACGGTATGTTTAATATGCTTCTAAGGCTTACTCTCACTAGGAGCTCCTCTGAGTTATTGCTCTTAGCTAGGATTAGCTTGAATGTTTTACGCCCATTTACTGTAACCTCCTCTCTCTTAATCAAACCCCTCTTGACGAGCCTTGCAACCAGCCTTGAGCCCTCCCTACTATCTAGCTTAAGCTTCTTCCATAAATCCTTCTGTAACATGTAACCTCCGTTTTCCCTTATCAGCTTGAGCGCTACATCCTCATAGCTGGCTAGCTGTTTAACCAACCCCCTGACACCTTATAAGGCGGTACCCTATATTAGTTTTAGGGGCTAGAGTTTAAATAGTAAAGCTTAGCTCAGACCCTTTGAAGCCCCCACCTGTGCTCCAAGTTCTACGTGGATCTACACGGGTTGACAAATCTAATAGTGATGCGTGGAGAGCGAAACAATTTAAACCCCCAGAGACCCTATGTAGCGAAGACCGCCCTCCCCGAGGTGTGGTTCTAGAAACTCAAGGAGAGGTCGGAGTTTAAGTAAAGCCATTACGTTGGGGTTACCTTGAAGCTCGATTCTTCGTGTTCTTTTAAGCTAGGGTTGCTTCACCTTCTAAGGGGTTGTAGGTGGGCTGGGTCGGGTTTGTTGTGGGCCTTGTTAGGTTAGGGAGGCCTGTTAACATGGTTATGGGGGCTTTAGCGTTGTTCCTAGGTTTTTCTGTTATCTCGGGGGAGCCTCCTCTACTCATACCCGTAGACCAGGTTCTCCCGCTATTCCTGGCCGGGCTTCTCATAGCATACTCTATTATGGCTGTTAACGATATAGTGGATGTGGAGGCTGATAGGGTTAACGCCCCCTGGAGGCCTATAGCCTCAGGCCTTGTACCTGTTAGCTTAGCGTGGAGGGCTGCGGTGGTTGCTATATTGTTAGGTTTAGGTTTAACACTCTACATTGAACCCCACGTGTTAACCCCGATAGTAGCTCTGTGGTTCCTCGGCTTAGCACATTTCTACAACCTGGGGGGTAAGAGGTATCTTGTGCTAGGTAACCTTATAGTGGCTTTTCTAACAGCCTTCCCCCTACTCTACGGTATGGTGCTAGCAAGTCATTACATGGAGGGGTCCTGGGGTTGGGGGGATTACGTTAGGTCAACGATATTCTGGTCTATGATCTTCCTCTCAGTTCTAGGACGTGAGGTTTCTAAAGGCATAGTCGATGTTGAAGGTGATAGGGTTGTAGGTGTTAGAACCATAGCTAACACCTATGGAGCTCGGATTGCAGCGTTTACAGCTTTAACCCTCTACACCCTAGCAGTGCTTCTAAGCCTCGCCCCGGTAGCTCTAGGTGTTGTTAACGTGGTGCCATACCTAGCTATAATACTACCCGTAGACCTTCTAGCTTTACTAGAGGGTTTAAGTCTAACCTCTAACCCTACAAGGGAGAGGGCTGTAGTTCATAAGAGGAGGGTGTTACTGCTAATGCTAGTAGCTATGATAGGCTTATATATGGGCTCTGCTAGATCCTAGCATTAGAGGGTTTAACATGGAGATTCTATTCGAGCTAGAACCCGTTAGTAGTAGGGCTAAGCTACTAGGCAGAGTTAGGGAGCTCGTGGATCTAGTGGATTGGATAGATGTGCCGGACTCCCCCATGGGCAGATCTAGATTCCCCTCCCCCATAGTAAGCTGTGTTATAAAAAACCTCTTCGAGGACACCGGGGTCATAGCCCACCTCAGGGTTATAGATGTAAGCCGTGTAGCGTTAGAGGCAACCCTCAGGGGGCTTGAGCTATGTAACGTTGAGAGGGTGACTTTTGTTAGAGGGGACGTCATAGAGGGGTCTAGCGTGGTTAGAGACGTAGAACCGGAGGAGGCTGTCCGTATAGCTAGGTCTAGTACTAAGGTAAAGCCGGGGTTGACTTTAAGCTTGAGGAAGAGCTTGGAGGAGATAGAGGGGAGGCTTAGGGTGGGGGCTGAGTTCTACCTGGTGCTCAACCTTAACAAGGATAGCGTGGAGAAGATGGAGGCTACTAGTAGGGCTGCTAGGAAGCTTAACATCAAACTATACCCCTACGTGGTGCTCATAACGGATACTAACAGGGATAGGATACTAGGAGTGATGGAGAGGTGGAAGCTACACGATTTCAACGAGGCTTTAGAACTAGTAGAAGCCAGTAACGATGTTGCTGACGGCATCCTAGTATCCTCCCCCATGGATTTCAAGGGGGGCCTTGAGCTTGCTAGAAGACTTAGGAGGAGGTAGCTTTAGGAGGGAGAAGGCGTTACTAAGGAAACTTGTATGGGATAAGCTGGTTGAGTTGAAGGTAGCTCTACCACCACCTCCACACGGTAGAATTCCTAACTTCAAAGGAGCTGAAGTGGCTGCTAGAATGCTAGCAGAGACCCCTGAGTGGAGGGGGGCTAGGGTAGTGAAGGTAAACCCGGATAGCCCGCAGAGATGGGTTAGGCTTAGAGCTCTCAGCGAAGGTAAGATCCTCCTAATGCCAACCCCAAGGCTTAGAGAGGGCCTCCTACTCTTAGACCCGAAAAGGATACCGAGGAGCCTTTATGAGAGAGCCTCAACGATAAGAGGGGCTTTTGAAATGGGAGTTAAACTCAGGAGCTTAGAGGATCTCGTGAACACTATTAAGAACATCGACTTTATAGTTGAGGGTAGCGTTGTCGTAAACCAGTGTGGAGAGAGGCTCGGCAAGGGGGAGGGGTATGGAGAGTTGGAGTACGCAGTACTACTAGAGCTTAACCTCGTAGACCCCAATGTGATTATAGCTACCACAGTACACGAGCTCCAAGTGGTCGAAGAGAGGTTACCCCAGGACCCCTATGATGTGCCAGTAGACGTTATAGTAACCCCTAGGAGGGTTGTGAGAGTGCAACGATGTAGGAGCAGGCCTCCAGGAGTTCTATGGGATCTCCTCGATGAGAGGAAGCTTAAAGAGATACCTATTCTAGGGGAGCTTAGATCACGTGTTAAGCGCTAGCATACCCACTTCAACTACTCTAGGTTCCCGCCTCTAAGTTTTAATAGTTTTAAGGCTCCTATTCAATTCTTAGGATTCCTAGGTGTTGCGGTTTGCCTGTATACCATGGTAGGGATTTGAGGAAGCCTAGCGGTGGTCTGAGGAGTAGAGGTTATAAGGTTAAAAGGAAGGCTTTAACAGGTAGTTCTCCAACGCTTACAAGGTTTTCGAGTAGTGACGAGAGGGTTGTTGAGAGGGTTACTGGTGGTAATGTTAGGGTTAGAGCTGTTAGAGTGGCTGAGGCAGTAGTATCGGATCCTAGAACGGGTGTTGCTAAGAAGGCCAAGATATTAAGGGTTGTTGAGACACCTGCTAATAGAGAGTATGCTAGGAGGAATATTATAGTGAAGGGTACTGTGATAGAGACTAGTATGGGTAGAGCTGTGGTAACCTCAAGGCCGGCTCAGGACGGTGTTGTGAACGCTGTGGTTATAAGGGAGGAGAAGTAGGGTTAAACGTTGGCCTTGGGGAGGGAGCGTAGGGGTAAGAGGGTGGTTGTGTGGCCCTCGTACATAGATGAGAGCATCCCTAGGAGTATGGGTAGGAGGATATCTAAGTCGAAGGCCGTTAGAAGGCCTACTGTAGAGGAGATAAGAGTTGCAGCTCAAGCCTTAAACCTAAACCCTGTGGTTGAGCAATCCAGGTACCCGAGAGCGTGGTGGGAGGTTCAAGCTAGAGTTGTAGTAGATAAGGTGGCTTCCAAGAGGCGTGTTCTAGAGTTAATAGCCTTAAAGATAGCTGAGCTAAGGAGAGCTCATGCGAGGTAGGATTTCAATTTGAAGCGGAGCTAGCCTAGATGTAGTTAACCACTACTCCGAGCTCCCCGGCCACCCTACCTATGATATCCCTCTGCTCTCTATTCAAGCTCTTCCTCTCCACAACTAAAGTTGCTACAGGTGTTGGATGGTTTCTTATTATAGCCTGTCTCACCACCACCTCGATATCCTCACTTCTTATGCTATGCCTAGCTATTATGTGTCCGAAACACATGTCACCTTCAAGGCTAGCCTTTGTGTATCTCGAAGGGTAATGTGGGCCTCCAATAGCTGATACAGCTTTACAATCACCAGGCTTCCTAGAGAGGCTCTCAGCCACCGCGTGAGCCATGGCAGCTCTAGCCTTCTCATCCCTCCACTCCGCCTCAGTACTCCCAATCTCTATGAAGACTACCGGTGCTCTCAGGCTCGTTGGGCCGTGGTGTGTAGCCTCCAGCGTAACCTCGTAGCCTTCGAGACCTAGCTCTGATGAGATCCTAGCGTATGCTCTTAGGAGCTCCCAGGCTAGAGCTGGATACGCTATCGCTAGTTTCAACGGCTCCCCACCGTGAGCTTCACGAGTAGGGTTCCCTGGGTGGTGCACGCTCAGAGTCTTCCTACCGCTCTCAGCCCTATGCCTTGAAAGCACTATGATGCTATTGAATCCATCTAGAAACCATGAGTATAAGTCTAAGTCTACAACGTCGACATTGAAGCCAGCTACCACAGCTAGGTCGGATTCAAAACACTCAGCAACACCTCCAACACTACACCTTCTAGCCCTAAGAAGATCCACCAGATACCTAGAAGCCCCCAGCCCCGCTAAATCACCTGTGGAGTAGGCTATTAAAGGTCTCATGGCAGGCCCCCTCTATGAGGTGGTATGGAGGCCTTAAAAAGAAGGGTTTCCCCGCTTATACCGTTGATTTTTAAGGTTTACCTGTGGAACTGAGAGTAGGGTTTGGGTTGGTTGTTAGGAGTATATCCGTTGCCATAACGGGTTCTAGTGGTGTGAGGGTTGCTCTTAGATTCCTAGAGGTTTCTAGATCTGCTGGGCTTGAGGTAAGGGGTATCATAGTATCTGATGGTGCTTTCAATGTTGCACGCCACGAGGAGGGCTTGGGTGGGGAGGAGCTCTTAGAGGTTCTATCGAGGTACTCTAAGGTGTATACTGATAACCAGTTCGAAGCACCTCTAGCTAGTTCGAGCAACCAGCCTGATGGCATGGTAGTAGTGCCTGCTAGTACTAAAACCATAGGGCTTATAGCTAACGGTATATCATCAACGTTAACGAGTAGAGCTGCTCTAGCCATACTAAGGCTTGGAAGGAGGCTTGTCATAGCACCGAGGGAGACCCCCTTGGGGGTTGCGGAGCTCTCTAACATGTTAAGGCTAGCTAGGATGGGGGCCCTAATAGTCCCCATGACCCTAGCTTTCTACATAAAACCTAGGAGCGTCGATGACCTTGTGGACTTTATAGTGGGTAGAATATTCGACGTCCTCGGGGTGGAGGTGAGAGTGTATAGGAGGTGGGGTGAAGGTGGCTATGTTGAGAGCTGAGCACACCCCCCACTCTACTTTTAAGCCTTACCCTCAATCTGTAGAGGTGGAGAGCGGATGACGAGCTCTGCCGCTCCCGAGGCTTTGGGTGAGGAGCGAACTCCCAATGGTGGACGCTCTCTCGTGGAGCTCCTACCCAAGGGTTTATACTACGAGTTTATAGCAATCCCCTGTAACTCCAAGTACACCATGCCTTTAGGCTTGTATAATGGTGTTAGGCCGTCCTTCACAGTCTACAGGGAGGCTGGTTTATACAATGTTCTAAGGAGTGGGGTGAGGGAGCTCTTCCTACTAGCCCCCTACGATCCCATTCTATTCTATGAAAGCCTAGTTCATAGACTTGAGTCTAGGATTGAGTGGGGTGCTGATGGATGCCCTGTGGTTTCAGATCTCCTCGGATGCTGGTTCCAGTGCACCCCTGTACTGGTCGTGGAGGACCCGGGTTTCGATGTGTACGAGTGCTCTATGTTTAAGCATATATCTGGAACCCCCCCACCATATAGTAGGGTTATGGGGTGTCTTGTGGAGCTCCTAGTAGTGCACACTAAGGCTAATGTTGGGGTTGCCCGAGAGGGTTACTTGGATTACGCTAGGTGGCTTAGGTGGTGTGTTGAGAGAGCCTCTAAAGGTGACCCTAGGTATGTATCTATTGCAAACCTCATACTGCAGAGTCTTGAGGGAGCTACTGGGGAGATCCGGTAAAATCCTGGATCTCTACACTTTACTCGTCGAACCCGCCATGGGCTACCTGAGGCATAGAGAGTCTATCGCATCACTACAAGGCCCCCCATTATGCTACGAGGAGTGTCTAGCCCTAGAGGATCTCCTATCAAACGTTAAGGGCTCAAAAGTATGCATCGTAGGGCCCCTAGGAGGGTTTAACTACGAAGAATGCGATGTTATAGGAGCACCTGAGGGTGGAGCAGGGCACCTGATAGCTTTAGGTGTTAAACCCCTATATGTAACCGGAGATCTAGATGTTGAGCTTAAAACACTAGACATAATACTCGAAGCTACAAGGATATTTCTAATCCACATACACAGCGATAACATTGAGAGAGTCCTAGCATACGGGGTGAGGCGTCGAACAACAAGGGTAGTCTACACATCCCAGGTTCCAACAACAACGTGCACCCTGCCACTCGGAGGGTTTACTGATGGAGATAGAGCTGTGATAATAGCAATGCTAGCAGGGGCACGCGAAATCCGAATCCTAGGCTATAACTTCAAAGAACCCTCATACAGCCATAAGAGTGTAGCATTACGTGACGAGAGCAAGATTGTTAAGCTGAAGCTAGCGGCTAAGATGATAGAGGAGTCTGCAAGGATACTAGGCTACACCACAGCGCGGAGACATGATGTGCTAACACTCTTAAGAGTCGAAGACCACCCAAGTATGACCCCAACCCGCAACCCCACCCAGGCACACTGCACCCAGGCTCCATGCTGCGGGGGAAACTCCGCATCTAGACTCTAGGGTAGAGTGTCATAGAGGGGTTTGAAAGGCGTTTCACTTCCACATAAAAATGCTAGTGTAAAACTTGAAGCAGCAAACAAAGGCTCCAGGAGATGGCCTTATTAAATGTTAAGGTGCTACTCACCGATGGGGATGGTAGCAGGTATGCTGGTAGGGTTGTAGGAGTTCGTGGATTTAAAGGTTGCATTAATAAGGTCGGGTTTAAACCTAATATACCAGGTCAGGTTGTTGACAGCGTGGCATCCATACTCTGCGGTGAGGGGGTTCCGGTGTCTAGAGTTGCTTTGATGAGCGTTGGGGAGGTTTCAACGTATAGGAGGGCTATTGTATCGCCTAGCGATCCTATAGAGTATGTTAGAAGGGTTATGAGGGATTACGGTTACAGGCTTGTTGTTGTAGTTGATAGTAGTGGGAGGGTGTTAGGGGTTATAGGTAGGGCCGAGGTCCTCTTAACCTCTAGTACTAAGAGTGAAGCTCTAGCATCCCATGTGATGAGGGAGCCCCTCATAACGCTTAGAGAAGACCAGAGGGTTGGAGAGGCTCTTAAATCCATGCTAGAAGTTGATGAGTGGTACGCCCCCGTAACAGATAGGGGTTTCTATAAAACTCTTTTCGGGCTTGAGGATGCTATAGAGCGGGCCTTGAAGATAGATAGAGATAAAGCTATCCTTGAAGGGGTAGAGCTGAGAGAGATCATGTCAGTAGACGTAGTTGTAGCTACAGTCGATGACAGTGTTGATAGGGTTTGGAGGCTTATGATGGAGCATAGATATGCAGGGATACCTGTGGTTGATAGGAGAGGAGCCCTAATAGGCATAGTAACACAATACGACCTCCTAAAGAAGGGATATGCAAGACCGCATCTAGAAGCCGAGAAAGGCCCCGGGAAAACACCAAAGGTTAGAAACGTTATGACAAGACCCTGCACCCACCTATACCCATGGAGCAAAGCCCTAGAGGCGGCAACAATAATGGTTAACAGGAACATAGGCAGAATACCGGTAGTTGAATCGGATGAGACAAGAAAAATCATTGGAATAGTTGATAGAGAAGATATAGTGAAACTCCTAACTAGTAGAAGTTGAAAGAGGGATAAAACCACCTCCAAACCCATACACTAACATCTTTTAATCCCATTGAACTTTCAATTCCATTGAATGGATTCTGCATCATCACGCTTTATGTTCACTGTGGAAATTTCTCTCATCTCCATTGTATGGATTCTATTCCATTAAGCCCCCGGGTGGGGGCTCCATGTATATGGCGTGGGGTCTGGTATTTAAGCTTTTCGCTCTCATCTCTTATCAGCTTTTCCCATGTTATGGATGGGAGTTTCCATTGTATACTGTTAGCATACATGTTTATGGATAGAGTGTCCAATGGTAGCATGCATAAGCTTTGGTTCATGTATGTTTTAAACCTCCTATGCTATACATGTTTTAGTGTCCTCTTTTGAGTAGGTTATTTGTTTTCCACTCTTAGCTTTACCTGGGTTGCTCTTAGGAGGTTTACTGCTTCTCTCCCCTTCGGTTCTGCTAATAGTTTTGGATCTGTTGTTAGTAGTATTTAGACTATGCTAGTAGGCTTTTACGTTTCATTGTTAGACCTAGATGCCCTTGAGCTCTAGTGTAAGGGTGTTCAAGGCTTTGGAGCATAGAAGTATGCTTTGATTTTAGGCTATAAACGGGCTTGAGGTGTAATGTTTATTGTTGGAGCAGTTGTTCAAAGTGCTTCGTAGAACTGCTACTCTGGAATGGTATGCTAACAATTTACTAGAACAGCCCTAGGGGATATGGTGGAACCAACGTATAAAGCTAGCATTCCTTCCGTTGGAGGGCTACTTTCTTATTAAGCTCCAGGTGCGTGGTATAAGTGGTGTTGCTGGGTTTGCGTGGGGGTTTCAGGGTTTCCAAGCCTGTTATCTCTCGTCGTAGCAGGTTTTGGGATAGGGTTGTTGCTAGGAGTAGGCCTGAGGGTGTTAGGTGGCTTAGATCTGATGGTAGTCCTAATTGGAGTCAGAGGGTTTTGAGGGTTAGGATTGGCGGTGCCGGTGCTATTGCTAGTAAACCTCCTGTTGTTGTTAACAAGTCTTCTAGTGTGTTGGAGGCTGTTGATTTGATGGGTTCTCGTGGTCTCAGGGGGCTTCCTGTTGTTGAGTTTAATAAGCTTGTTGGTGTTGTAACGGCTATGGATGTTGTAAGCTATCTTGGTGGTGGAGGTTACTTTAACATTGTTGTTAGGAGGTATGAGGGTAATGTTTTTAGAGCTCTTAGAGATGAGAGGGTTTCAACTATAATGAACTCCTCGCCTACAGCTGCGTACTCATCAGATAGCTTGGGTAGGGTTTTGGAGTTGATGATTGGGAAGGGCTTAGGGTTCCTCCCTGTTGTAAACGAGGAGGGTTTCGTTGAAGGTGTTATAACGGAGCACGACATAGTCATGTTGCTTGCTGAGAGGAAAGTTGGTGTTAGGGTTGCAGAGGTTGCTACATCAACTATAGTTACCATAGGCTTAGAGGAGCCTTTGAGGAAGGCTGCTGAGACTATGGTTAGACATGGTTTTAGAAGACTAGTAGTACTATCAGGTGATGTTGTGGAGGGTTCGGTATCAGCTAAGGGTTTCGTAAACTTCTTCAGCTCACGTAGGGCCTTTAAATTCCTTAAGTCAACAAGTATAGATGAGATACTCGATGTGCCCGTCTCAGAGGTTGTTGAGAGGAGCTATGCTACTGTATCGGAGGACGACGATGTAGGGGAGGTTTGTAGTGTTATGAGGGAAACTGGGTTAAACTGGGTTCTAGTAACTAGGGGGGATGAGGTGGTGGGCTTGGTTACAGAGAGGGACGTGCTAGTAGCTCTTGCACTAGGAGGTGGTGAGATGTGACCGCAAGGGTCTCATCCTACATGAGCTCCCCTGTGTTAGTGGTTAAACCCACTGATACCCTGGCCTACGCTAGAAATCTGATGTTGAGTAGGGATGTGAGCAGGCTTGTGGTAGTCGATGACTACGCGAGGCCCGTAGGAGTTATAACCATAACTGATATAGCTAGCGTCCTCACCGCTAGACCTGAAAACCTATTAGATGAGATCCTGGTAAGGGAGGTTATGAACACCGATCCTAAAACGATAGAGTACAACAGGTCTGTGAAGACAGCGGCCTACATGATGCTGAAATACGGGGTGGGAGGTCTACCGGTCGTGGATGAGGGTGGAGAGCTAGTAGGCATAATAACTAGGAGTGATGTCGTGAGAGCCTTCGCTGAAAGGTATAGAGGTGTGTTTAAGGTTGAAGAGATTGCTAGAAGAGATGTAACGGTAGCTAGGAGATCCCACAGCATATCATACATAGTAAAGCTTGTAAACACAGACCCCTCAGCTAAGGTTGTAGTAGTAGATGATGAAGGTAGACCTGTAGGTGTTATAACGAGAAGGGATATCGCATTCCTAGAACCCCTACTCCTAGCACGTAGGGGGAAGGAGGCGTTTAAAAAGAGTAAAGCTGAATCCCCCCTAGTGGAGGGTAAACTAACTCTAACAAGAAAGTATCTAGTACCACTAGCAGAGGACATAATGACCCCTGATCCGGTGGTAGCATTCACGGGGGAGGATGCAGCTGTAGCCAGTAGTAGGATGGTTGAAAAAAGGATTGGATGCCTCCCAGTAGTAGATGAGAGTAGGCTATTAAAAGGAGTGCTAACGAAGAGAGAGGTGCTGCTAGCAATTGTAACTAAGAAGGTTTAGGGCTCGAAGTCTAGGGAAAGCATTTAAGCCTCCAGGTTACAGTATAAAGTGGACCCGCGTGAATAAACCCCGCGTCTCGGGGCTATGTGTACGCGGGCGGGTCGGCTCCCGGCCCTACTTACAACCTATCACCATCCCGACATCAGGGTTTTAAGGTTTTAACCCCCCAATGCTCTTGGGGTGTCTGGTTGAAGTTTATAATTATGGTGGGCCCCGCAGGTTCTGGTAAGAGTACTCTTACCGGTGAGCTTGCCGCTCACATGGAGTCTTTCGGCCCTGTTGTTGCTAGGGTTAACTTTGACCCTGCGGCTGAGAGTTTACCTTACGATGCTGATGTTGATGTTAGGAAGTATGTTACTGTTTACGAGTTCATGGCTAAGGGTTTAGGCCCTAATGGGGCTTTAGTTGCTGCTGTTGACTCCCTCATAAACCATGTCTTCGATATTAGGGGTGTGCTTGAGGATATTAAGCCTGACTACGTCATAGTTGATACCCCCGGTCAGATGGAGCTCTTCGCCTATAGGCATGGGGGCCCCGTGGTTTTAGATGCTTTAACCTACAACTACCCCTCCCTAACAGTGTTCCTTGTGGATGCTGTGTTCCTGGAGAACCCCTCTAGTATAATCTCAGCTTTAACACTAGCCTCAAGCGTTGCTGTAAGGCTTAAGAGACCACAGGTTAATGTTGTTAGTAAAGCAGACCTACTCCTACCCGAGGTTTTAAACGAGCTGGTGCCTAGGCTTGGAGAGGAGGGCTTCCTGGAAAGCCTAGTCAGCTCTGATGAGGCCTTAGACCCCTACACTCGAACCCTAATGTTAAACCTCTCCTCAGCCCTCTACAAGGCTGGCTTCATAGGAGAGGTTATACCCGTGTCGACGGGCATGCCGGAGACTCTGGACGCTCTATACGCTAAGATACAACAGGTTTTCAGTGGAGGGGAGGAGTATAAGTACTACGATGTTGTAGGTGGTAACTACTAAACCATAAACTTTTAAGTTTAAAACTAAAAGTTTTAGCCTGGTACCCGGCCTGCTAGGAGGCTAGAGAGGAAGGTGTCTACCATTGGTAGAGGATCGTGATTCGAGCGAAAGCGAGTTGTTAACGAAGGTAGAGGAGGCTAGGGATAGGATAGTTCAGTTGAAGGAGGAGAGGAGAAGGCTAATAGAGGATCTGAGAAGGCTTAGAGAGGAGAGGAGAAGGCTGGTAGAGGAGAGGAGGAGGTTTGTAGAGGAGTTTAAATCGCTTAAAGAGCAGTTGAAAGAGCTGAGGGAGAGGTTAGCTGAGGTTAAAGCTGAGAGGGATAAGGTTAGAGAGGAGGCTTTAAACAAGAGGGAGGATGTAAGGATAGCTAGGCAACTAGCTGAGAGGGAGGGGGAGGTTGCCAGGGTTAGCTTGAAAAGGCTTCAGAGGAGGCTTGAGGAGCTAGAGTGGAGGCAGATGACGACCGTTATGAGGCCTGAGGAGGAGAGGAGGCTTGTGGAGGAGATTGCTAGGATTGAGAGTATGATTATGAAGGTTAAAGAGGCTAGAAAACACGTCATCTCCGTCCTGGAGCTTGAAGCAGACTATAAGGCTACACTCCTGAAACTAAAAGATCTCAACAGTAGGTTGGCTGAGTTGGGGGAGGAGATTGGTAGGGTTAAAGCTCAATTGCAGGGTGTAGCGGAGAGGTTGAACGAGCTTAGTAGGAAGGTTAGCTCTCTATCAGAGGCTATAAGCGAGAAGAGCAGTAGGGTTGATGAGATAAGTAGGCAGCTTGATAGCTTATACGCTGAGTACCGTGGGGTTCTAAGCGAGTTAAAGAATATAAGGGAGTCTAGGAGGCTTGGGATACAGCTAGAGCTCCTAGAGAGAAAGAGGAGGGAGGTTAAGGAGAAGGCTGAAAGAGGGGAGCCTTTAACACTAGAGGAGATGAGGATCCTCTACGGGGAGCTGGAGTTCTAAAGCTCCTCTAATCACTACTAAGCCTCTTAGACAGCCTGTACTCCGCTCTCATAGTTTTAAAGTTAAGCTCTAGTAGTGAGTTTAACAAGCTGTTCTTACTTCCATCAACGTGAACTATAATCTCCTCAACACCCCCCTTCACAGCCTCCTCCTTCAAAGCTCTTATGAGTGCTTTGAGGGCCTCCCTAGGCTTACTATAGGATACTGCTATGTAGTCTACGTTCATAACCTTCCTTGGCGAGAACTCAGCTAAACCTCTGAGTCTGGAGCTTCTGTATAGTAGGAGTGTGTACTCATCTCTAAGCCTTTCATAGACCATCCTATCAGCCTCCTCTGTTACAGAGCTCCACCACGTTGTATGTATTACCTTAGCTTTAAGCCGTCCAACGTTACCCCTTATAACCTCAAATCTGTAGCCATCCAGGGAGCCGTTAACGATATCGTTTACCTTTGCTGAAAGCACTAGTACAACCCCTTTCACAACATACCCGTTCCTAACATAGAATTGTAGAGCTGCTAGGTTGTTGCTCTTAACACTTAAACCCACCTCCTCTACGCCCTCCTCGGCTAGGAGTGTTTCAAGCTCCTTGAGCAGCCTACTACCAACTCCTAAACCTCTAAACTTCGGGTCTACAGCTAGGTAGTCTATGTAAGCTCTACCCCTACTCTTATACGCTATCGTGAAACCTACAACCTCCCCGGCAACCTCTGCTACGAGAGCCTTAACCCTCCTAGATCTAACTCTTAGCAGTTCTCTAAACCAGTTTACATCCTCCCTATCGACGCCAGCTAGGCTCTTAAGGTGTATCATGTATATGTTCCGGGCGTCCCTGGATAAGGCCCTTCTCACTAGCAGACTACTATCTCCTGAATCCTCCTCACCATCCTCCATAATACGCGGGCCACCACACCGACTAATCTAGTTTAGTTTAAGCCTAAATAGCTTTAACAACTTCAACAAGAGCACCTCGCATGTTTTAAACTCTAGCAGGCCACATACTAAGACGGTGGTCTAGGTTGAAGGCTATAGTGTTGAAGGGTTTCGGCGATGTTGATGTCCTTGTGGAGGAGGATGTTGATGCTCCCACGGTTGGCGATGAGGAAGTTCTATTGAAGGTTGCAGGTTGCGGCATCTGCTATAGGGATACCATTGTAAGGAGGGGTTTTATGAAAGCCAGGATCCCTGCAATCCCCGGCCATGAGGTTTCAGGGTTTGTTGTCGAGATGGGGGGTTCTGTGAGAGGGTTTAGTAGAGGTGATCTTGCAGCCTCCCTCATATACATTTTCAACCCCGGGGATCCTGAGTGTGGGTTGGGGAAGGAGAATACGTGTAGGGGTAATAGGTGGGTTGGGGAGGATGTTAATGGATGTTATGCTGAGTACGTTAAACTCCCCTACTGGGTCTTAACTAGGATAGGCGATCCGGGGGAGGCCGGGCCCGAGGCTTATAGTTTCTCTGCATGCGTTATAGGAACTCTTATTAGAGCCTATAAGACCCTTGGGGGGGTTAGGGAGGGGGAGTACGTTCTTGTTACAGGTGCGTCGGGAGGGGTTGGGTTGCACGCTGTACAAGTGGGTAAGGCTTTGGGGTTAAGGGTTGTAGCTGTAACTAGGAGCGAGGATAAGGCTAGGTTGGTTGAGAAGATGGGGGCTGATAGTGTTATAGTGTATAGGGATAGGTTTGCAGAGGAGGCTAGAAGGGTTACTGATGGGCGCGGACCAGATATAGTTATTGAAACTGTAGGGGGGCCTACGTTGGAGCAGAGTATTAGAGCTGTTAATAGGGGTGGTAGGATTATGCTAATTGGAAACGTGGATCCGAAACCACAGCAACTACTCCTAGGCCTTATTATACTAAAGGAGGTTAAAGTACTAGGGGCTCTAAACTCAACTCTTAGAGAGCTAGGGGAGGCCGTGGATCTCATTAGAAGTGGTAGGGTTAAGCCCTTCTATAAAACCATAGGCTTGGAAGTCGTGGAGGTTAGGGAAGCTCATAGGATCCTAGAGTCGGGGAGGTCTACGGGGAGGATTGTTATAAAGCCTTAGAGAACCTCTTAACCCCTCTCCCTGTAAGCTTCAATCCACTGCTCCACCACATCATAGCCGTACATGGCCTTAAACAACTCCCTACCCTCCCTGGTAATCCTTTCAGGTGTCCACGGAGGGTCGAATGTTATATCAACTTCAACCTCAACACCTGGAATCTTATCCCTTACAGCCTCCTCCACGTACACAGCCAAAGGGCCTATCACAGGGCACCCTATAGCTGTTACCGTCATAAGCACTTTCACAAAAGGCCTCCCATCCTCGGTCTTAGAAGCGTGAATCTCATACACAAGGCCGAGATCGTATATGTTAACCGGGATCTCGGGGTCGTAGACCTCCCTTAGAGCCTCTATAACGGCCTTCACTAAACTCTCATCACCGCTAATCTTAACATTATCTTCGTTTAAAACAACATTCTGCATACCCAACCCCGTAATTGATGGTGGTGTTTCAAGAGTTATATGCTTAGATTAATACATCTCAATACTCGCCTCCTCGGGGGCCCTCCTCCCTAGGGGTCTAGGTCTTGACTTCTCCTTCCTTCCTCCTAGGTTTTATGTACTCTTTTGGTGCTTTCTCGAAGGGTTCTAGGTATTTTCTGAGTACTTTTGGTATTAGTACCGCGCCATCTGGTTCCTGGTAGTTTTCTAGTATTGCTGTTATAGTTCTCGTTGAGGCTATTGCTGTGCTGTTGAGTGTGTGTACGTACTCTCTTATCATCCCCTTCCTCCTTATCATCTTAATGCCTAGCCTGTACGACTGCCAATCTGTACAGTTGCTCGCACTAACCATCTCCCTGTACTTGCCCTGTGCTGGCATCCAGACTTCTAGATCGTACTTCTTCGTTGCCGGGGCTCCTAGGTCTCCTGATGCTATGTTAACAACCCTATAGGGTAACCCTAGTTCTTGGAAGAGCTCCTTAGCGTTGTTTATGATCTCCTCATGCATCCCCCTGCTATCCTCAGGTTTTGAGAATACGAATTGCTCGATTTTATGGAACTGGTGTACTCTGAATATGCCTTTAAGATCCCTGCTACCCGCTCCAGCCTCCTTCCTGAAGCAGGGGCTTACGCCTACGAGTTTTATTGGGAGCTCGTCATCGTATATCTCCTCGTTATAGTATAGTGCTGCTAGTGAGTGCTCTGAGGTAGCTATTAGGTATAGGTCTTCGCCTTCAACCTTGTATATTGCGTCCTTGAAGGCCCCTAGGTCTACGACGCCCGCCATGACATTGTATCTCAGCATGTATGGTGGTGTGACGAGCCTGTAGCCTTTCGATGTAAGCCTGTCCATTGCATAGAGGAGCAGGGCGAAGTCAAGCCATACTAGGTCGTCGAAGAGGTAGTAGAACCTAGAGCCTGCAACCTCACCGGCCTTCCTCGTATCTCCAAGGCCTAGAACCTCTTCAAGCATATCAGCATGCCCTATAGGCTTCCAATCTATGAGCTCGTATTCAACCTTAAACCCGTACCTCTCAGTCTGCTCCCTAAACTGGTCAATGTAGCCTGTCCAAACCCTAGGTTTACCCCAAAACTCTATAGGCACACTAGCACTCTCATCCCCAACAGGCACGTCGTCGTCAACGAGGTTGGGTAGGGAGAGTAGAACCTGAGACCTCCTAGAGTCCACATCGTTAAACCTAGCCTCTAAAACCTCAAGCCTCCTCAAGAGCTCCTTAGCCTCCTCACGCAACCTAACCCTCTCATCCTCGCTGGAAGCTCTCGCAATACCCCTAGTTATAACATTATGCCTATGCCTCAACTCGTTAATCTCAACCTGAAGCCTCCTCCACTCAATATCAAGGGCTAGAGCCTCGTCGACAACACGGGGGTCCATAAGCCTCCTAGCCACATGCCTCTTAAGCTCCTCGGGATTCTCCCTGAGTAGGGCGAGCACGCTCCAAACGGCCATGAGCAAGCCCCTAGCTAAACCTAGGGTGGAAGCTTACCTTAAATTTCTTAATAACAGGGGTTCGGGCTTCAAGGAGGTTTACATCGTTTGATGCGAGGCCTCTTTGAAGCCCTTGGCTTCATTGGCTTCAGGTGGGGCTTTCTATCATCGCCCCACCATGTCATTAGCCTTTGCCCGCTTTGGGTGACCCCAGCCCACAGATCCACCTTCATTGTTTCCTCCAGTTCATCTCTGTGGGGGAACCCCCGCATCCTATCTTTCCTCCCCCTCCTCCCTCCTTCTAGGTACCTCCTCCTAATGTTTACCGCTGCGTTCTTCTGCCTATTCATCTTTAACCCGCATCTCGGGCATTTGAACTCCTGCCCCCTCAGGTCTCTAACCTTAAACCTGCATCGGGAGCAGGTTCTTGATGTGTTCCTAGCTGGAACTCTTGCTGTTAGAGCTTTCTCACCTATCTTTCTATGTATTGTTTTCCATGGTGTTCTAGCATTCCTCTTCCTCCTCTCTTTTCCAACCCTACCTTTATCAATCATATCCTCTTTCTCCAAATCCTCGAATACGTGCAGTGTGTTTGGGAATGTTCTTATTAGTTGTGATGAAAGCTTGTTCATGAAATCTCTTACTCTATTCCTCTCTCTCATAACATACTTCTCGTATAACTTTTTCTTACCCTTACTTTGTGCTACTGCTTTCTTCTTCTCATACACGATCTTCATGCTTTGTAGTGGTCTTAGATCTATGTGTATGAATCCTATTCTTGGTGTGTATCCTGTTAGTTCTAGTTCATTACTATCCCATCCAATTATATCCATGACCTTAACAACCTTGTAGTTTTTGAATGGTATTATTATCCTATCATCTTTTAGTGTAACCTCTCCTACTAGCCATCCTTCGACTCTCTTCTCAAACCATGTTCCTCTCCATGTTATTTCTAGGTATTCATGTGGTTTCATTGTTATTCTTATGGTTTTCTCTTTGTAGTCTACTTTCATTAGTGTTATCTTGCATTTTGCAAATCTCCTCTTAATCCTGGGTTTAGCTTTTCTAGCTTTACCTTTCAAATATCTTTTTCTCCATGATTTTATGGTGGAGTATGCTTTTCTTATAATAGCGTCTACCCAGTGTGCTGCATACGGATTATCCTTCATAAGCTCATCCCTAAGCATCCTGTTAAACTTCTCACCCTTGGGTATTATTGGGTTGTGTAGCTTAGAGCCCATTATTACTTGTAGTGTGCCATTTCTTCTCGTAAGCTTTGGTTTTCTAAGCTCCCACCTAATATTACCCCATATTATGTCTACGGCCTTCTGTAGTGTTACAACATACCATGTTATGAGATCTGAAACCCTAGAATCTCTTACAGGCACATAGTATGCTCTTTTAAGTTCTAGGGTTAACAGTGAGCCCTCCCTTACATCCAACGACTTCTTCGATTTAACATATAACATAGTGTAACCTCTCTTCCCCAGCGGGGGGAGGTCTCCATATAGTGTTTTGATCGAGGCTTATATTTCTGTATGCTAGTATTGGGTGGGGTTTGAGGTTTTCTAACATCAACCCCTATAAGTATAAAACTTGAAACAGCTTCAGAACGGCATACACCGTTATCTTTAGTTTAAGTACTGGAATCCGGTTTAATGTGGGTTCTAACATCTTCGCATTTAAGTTCCACGCCTTCAACCTCTATCCTTAACCTCAGCATCCTAGCTATGTTGCAGAGCTCATCCCAGGGTACTACAGCCTTCTGACCTAGCTCTGTCTCCAGGAATGCTATATGCCCTCTCCTCGTGGCCTTCGCTCTAACCATGGCCTACTGAGTCTCCCCCTTCTTTAGCTCTAGGATCTTACTTATAATACCCGGGTTTTTAACCCTGTTAATCTCACTTAGGGGGACGTACTCTGGTAGGGAGAATCTCGTGTGGGAGAGCTCTGCAACCTCGTTCTTGGCTTTAAGGGCTCCGAGTATCCTTCTAAGCCTATCCTCCCCTACTATGCCCCCGAATATGGCCTTTAGATCCCTCCATGATAGGGGTTGCTTAGCCTCCTCTAGTACTAGGAGTACCAGCTTCTCTATATCATCGTCTACGAGGGCTACGGCAACCTTTATATCTCCTACCTCTGTGACCTCCTGCATCTCACTATACTTATCGAGAACTAGCTTTCTAAGCCTCTCCCCCAGCTCCCTACTAAGGGCCTTCTGCCTGGATACCATAGTCTACTACCCCCGTTACAAACTCCCAGTTTAAACTAGTAGTATTTAAAAGTTTTTAATTTAACACTTTAGAACATCTAAGAAGCTTGGGCCTCCTCAGACCTCCTACCCTTATAGGATAGGAGGAGCTCCAAATCCCTAACTATATTCCTCCTAAGCACGTTTAAAAGCCTACGCTCTATCTCATCCTCCTCACTACCACCTAGGAGGGCAAGCCTATACTCAACCCAGCTTAGATCGGAGAGCAACTTTTTAACCTCAAAATCCACAATCCTCTCAAGAGACCTACCAATAGGCTTCCCCAACCCCAACCCCCTCTAGGGTTTGACTTCTACAACTATTTATGGGGAATGCTTCGTACAACTAGAGTGTTACCGGTGTTGAGAGAGAAGGGAGAAGGGTAAAAAGGGGTGTTTCTAGTTTGTGGATTGTGTTACCCATCTAGATCGGGTAGTCGTCCGGTAGTTTTGCTCTAAAGTACTTACCTGTCTCGGGGCTCTTGAATAGACCTATTTTAACGCCTTTCCTACCTTTAGGTGATAGCTTCCATGCTTTAACTGGTGCTAGTTCAACCTCCTTACCTGTTGATGGGTCCTTTACCTTTACTGCCGGTAGCTTAGCCATCTCCAGGCACCTCAGCCATGGGGTGTTAGTGTGTTTCAAGGCTATTAAACATTATTGGTCTATTTAAACTAGAGTTATATGGGGCCCCTGGAGATCTTTAAAGGTAGTATTAAAGGATTCCTTTAAGAAGGATGGTTTAACCCTCACGGGCAGGGTGTTGCTGTGAGCCTAGCGCAGTCCGCTAGGTTTCTTATTATGTTTGAGAGCTGTGTTTCAATTCCTTTCAGGCTTTGCTTCACTAGATACTCGTTTTCCAGGAGCTCCTCCACATCATCCAATCTCACTTCCCTCTCCACCCTCCCCCCTCCACCTGCTACCAACTCTACCTTAATCCTAGCCCCTGTAACTGTTATCACACTACCCCTCCTCGCTATAACTACACCTTCAGGTGTTAGCCTAACCGCTAACGGGTTACCAGTCCTCCTATACACCACCAGCTCCCCCTGCCTCTCCAAAACTGCTATGGAGGCACACTTAGCATCACACAACTTAGAATCCCTCCCCTCAATGCAAAGACCTCTAGCACTTGCAAGACATTGAGCTTTAAGGGTTAAACTCCTACACTGCCTCACAACCCAATCTAGCCTCGATAGTATGCTGAGAGCGTACGTAGCCTTAGCACCCTTCCTCGGAACCCTCTTCATCACAGACTCTAGAGTTGCATGAGTAGAATCTAAAACCCTAGTGGACATCCTCAGAGCACACCGTTTCACAGTAGATGGTAGATCCTCGCCTTTTATACCCTTCAGGAGCTTAGGCTTCCAGGCGTCGAGGTGGAGGTTTTAAGCTCTAGACATTCTAAGGGTTAGGTGTTTAAGAGCTTCAAGGCTCTTCCATGCCTCCTCCAACCTTAAAGCCCTCCTATCTAAACACTCTCTACACGCCCTCCTAACATTATCCACCTGCACCAGGCATACATCGCATCCGAGCCTACCGCAGTAGATACACCTAGCTATTGAGAGGCGCTTGTTGCAAAAATCGCATAGAGCCTCAATACACCCAGTGCAAAGACCTCTGGTTGCGTTATAGTGTCTTTCACATACAATCCTCCCGCATAGAGGGCATTCAAAGATAGCGTTTACACCGCAAAAGCTACATGGGCGGGCCAAGGCCTGCAACCTACATAATCGGGGAGGCTATACGCTTATAAGCTCTAAAGCCTACACCCTAAGCCGGCTGGCAAGGTCTAACCCCTCCTGGGACCCCCCATTAGGGGTTAGGTCTTGCTGGTTGCGAGCGTAGAGCGTGGGTAGCGTGGTTAGGGTAATAGATCTAAGAGAGGGCATGGACGGGGTTAACGTGAAGGTAAGGGTTATAGAGGCTGGAGAGGCTAAGGTCATAGAGACTAAGAACGGTCCTAGAACTATAAGTGAGGCAGTCGTAGGGGATGATAGCGGAAGAGTAAGGCTAACACTATGGGGTAAACTAGCAGGGTCAATAAAGAAGGGAGAGGCCATAGAGATTAGAGGAGGGTGGACAACAACATATAGAGGACAGGTACAGCTAAACGTTGGAGCAAAAGGAAGCATAGCTAGGATAGGAGATGAGGATGTAGCAAGAGAAGATGATATACCAGAGGATACACCAAAACCAAAAACACAATACACTCAAACAACCAGAGGGCCACCGAGAAGAGGGCCCCCAAGAGGATGGAGACCCCAAAGGTAAAACCCCTGGGAACCCCGGGGGAAACCCCAAACCTAAACATGTTTTTCCTCCTTCCCCGCTTCTACTCACTCTAAGACCCTACCCGAGAGCAAGCTTAAAACTTAAAAGCCTTAAAGAACCTCCTAACACTAGGGTGCTATTATTGTCTATTGCTAGACAGCTTGTTGAAGAGCTATCCGGAGATGAGGAGGCTAGGAGTATGCTCGTCGAACAACTTATAACACATATCGTTAAGGATAGGAGGGTTAGACGTCTTATGCTAACAGCTATTGTGAGGGATATAGCTACTAGAGATGATGTTAGAAGAGAAGCTGAAGGTGTGAGAGAGGAGTTGAAGAAGGAAATAGAGAATACGAGAGGAGAGCTGAAAAAAGAAATAGAAAGTGTGAAAAACGAACTAAGAAAAGAGATAGAAGATGTGAGAAACGAACTGGATAGCGCGAGGAAAGAGCTGAGGAAGGAGATAGAAAGTGCGAGAGAAGAACTAAGAAAAGAGATAGAAGGCGTGAGAAACGAACTAAGAAAAGAGATAGAAGGCGTGAGAGAAGAACTGAAAAAAGAAATAGAAAGTGTGAAAAACGAACTAAGAAAAGAGATAGAAGATGTGAGAAACGAACTGGATAGCGCGAGGAAAGAGCTGAGGAAGGAGATAGAAGGCGTGAGAAACGAACTAAGAAAAGAGATAGAAAGTGTAAGGGGGGAGTTGAAAGGCGAGATTGATGGTTTGAGGAAGGATGTTCTTGATATTAGGGATAGGGTTAGTAGGCTTGAAGGTCAGATGGCTCTCTTCGTAAGGTTGTTTATAGCATTCAACGTTCCTATCCTTGTTGGTGTTATAGGTACGCTTCTCCTACTCCTTTGGAGGGCTATGGTTGGGGCTCCTGTTCCTTAGGTTTCCCTGTTGTCTTGAGTAGTGTTATTGGGATTAGCGTTGTTACTGTTATGAGTGTTGATAGTGTTAGTGATTCTCTGTATCCTCCTGCTATTGTTATTACTGTTGGTGGCCCTACTAGGGCTCCTAGGTCGAACATTGCTGTGTATATGCTTGATGCTACTCCCCTCCTCTGTCTTGGTACTCCTAGGAGTGATATTATTTGGAGTGATGGGAATAGTAGTCCTAGGCCTAGTCCTGCTAGTGTTGCTGCTATTAGTGCTTCTATTCCTTCCTGTTTTACTGTGATTACTGTGTATCCTGCTATGCTTATTAATACTCCTGTTAGAGCTGTGTTTTTGGGGTTGAAGTTTCCTTGTAGTGATAGCGTTATTCTCGCTGTTAGGTTTGCTAAGGCCATTACCGTGAAGAATGTTGTTGTCTCCGTTGTTGGTAGTCCTTCTACTTCGTGGAGTGATGGGAGGAAGTATGAGAGTGACTGGTATGCTATGACGTATGTGAATAGTGTTAGTGATGATAGTATGAATGGTTTCGTTAGGATTGACCCTCCGCCCCCTCCTCTAACCTCAACCCTCTCAAGCTTGAATGGTGTTGCTAGGAGCGCTGATAGTGTTGATGCGGCTGCCGCTACGTAGAAAAACCATTTCCAGGATAGTGTTTGTAGTATTAGGCCTAGTATTGCCGGTCCTAGGGCTGAGCCTAGGCCCCACATGGTGCTCCTCCATACTATAGCCTTCTGAGCTCTAGCCCCTGTTACGCTAGCTGAGTATAGGGATGCTGGTATGAATAGGGCTACTGAGACGCCTTGTAGGAGCCTCCCAGCATATAGTATCTCCAGGTTTGATGCTATAGAGTATAGGGTTAGGGAGAGGGCGTTGAGAAGACCGCCGGAGATCATTAGAGCTCTAGCGTAACCCCTATCATTTAAACCCCCCACTGTTAACCTTAAAGCTATAGCTGTTACAGCGTAGCTAGTTGCAAGCATTGAAACTTCGATCTCGCCAGCACCAAGCCCTATAGCGTATCTAGGCAGGTAGGGGGCGACGCCTAGGAGTGCTATGACGTAGAGTAGTGTTGAGATGTTGAGTAGCCAGTCGTTGAGAGTAAGCCTACCCTCACCGCCCATCTTAGGCTAACCAGAGGATGAAGGGTGGTGGGGGGTTTAAAGGATTATCTAACCTCTATCACCACGCTATCCCCCTCACTCTTAATAGTGCATGTTGCATCGTATACTGTGAGAACTCCTATTGTGAAAGGTGTTGTCATCATATTCAATGTTGTCCTCTTACCGGATATAACTTCAACCCTCTTAGCTCTAAGCTTCTTAAACCTCGGTACTTTAACAATTATATCACTATACTCATCGTCGCTTTCAAACTTAATTGAAACAATCTGACCTCTAATTACAACACCCCCATCAACCCTGCTAACCTCCTCAATCCTACTACCTAAAGTGTCAACCTCAAACCTAGACTCTGGAGCTTGAACCTTAACAACATCCTCTGATGTGGATTCAACCTGAGGCTCCAAGGGGAATAAGGCTTCAGCCCTAACAGAACCATAGCTTATGGAAGCTGTTAGACCAGAAGCCCCAATAAGCATAACATGCCCGGACTCGTAAACCCTACCGGCAACAGTAACCCTACCATTCTCGACAACAACCGTAATATACTGACTAGACCTAAGCATCCCCAGATCCACCGCATAACTCCACTAGGATAAACCTAAATCCAAAGCTAAAATAGCTAACTCATTACAGATGTGATAGCTCCTAGGCGTCCTCGGAGCCCTCTAAAACCTCTAAGACCTCAGAGTACCCTACCTCAAGCTCCCCCCTTGAAACCATAGCCCTAGCTATGTGGTAGTAAGCTGGGATCTGGAAGGCGTACATCTCCGAAACCCAGGGTTCTCCTGGGAGCTCTGATATAGGTTGCGAGCCTACAACCTCTAACGCTATGTTAGCTTTAAGCATTAGGTTGTAGAACGGCTTTGAGCCAAGGGTCTCCACACCATCCTCTAGCACCCTTTTGAGGTGCTCTAGGAACGCCCCTATAGTAACCCCCTGGGATTCCGCTTCAATAGCAACCTTTCTCAGAGAGTCTATCATCGTCTTAATCCATGTCTTGAGCCCTACAGTGTCTGCTTCCAGGAGCTCCCTAACGTTGCCACCGAATAGAGTCCACGCTAGCTCCCCTAGGTTTAGGTTTAGATCTCCCGCTAGATGGCTTAGATCCTCTAGCCTACCTAGCCTTAAGAGCTCCTCAACCAACTCCATGAAATCCCCTCTAGCTAGGTTCCAGAGGAGCAGTTTGCGAAACTTAGGCGTAGACCTGTAAACCTCCCTTGCTGCTATCGCATCACTAGTTGTTATAATGAGCTCTACTGTGGAGTTGAACCTACTCAAGGTCTCAATGTTAACTCTACCAACGTGATCTGCAATCTTCTCAGCGAATGAGCCTAGCTCACCCTCAGTAGCACCTCTAAACTCGTCAACTACAACAATATAGTCTTTACCACGCTCAGCGTTATCCCTCAACCTCCTCAAAGCATACCATGCTATCGAAGCTCTAGAGATATCAAAACTCCTAGGCTCAACCCCTACCGGTAGGCTTATGGAGGCTAAGCCCGGGATTCCCGGGAGGCTTGTTAACCCTAGGCTAACACCAGCTTCATACCTTAAACCCATATCACCTAGAACACTCTTAAGAAACCTCTCAAAACCAGGGGTGAATGCAACCTCAACACTACCACCCCTAACCTCGCTTAAGAGGAGAACCTCCAAGCTAGAACCCCTATCGTAAGCCCTACCAGCCCCGTAGAGGAGTGCTCTGGAGAGCTCACTCTTACCACAACCCTTAGGCCCATAGACTATAGCCACGGGGTTACCGCTGTAGGGGAATTTGATTAACTTTGAAATCTCACCAACTCTATCCCTGAAGGAGAACTCAATCCTACCACTCTTACCATAGGTATAGGCTAGCTTATACACAGCGATCTCTCTTAAGATCTGCTCTAGACTCCTCTCAACTCTACCACTTACCTCACCCAAAACCCTACTCCCTCCATGGAGGATGGGGGTGGGGGATTATAGTTAGACATGCTACTCTATTACAGCACCGTAAACAGCGTCTACTCCGAGCTCTCGGGCTCTCTCTAGAGCTTCCTTGTCTATGTTAACAGCTACTACTAGCAGCCTCTTAACGTTACCTAGTAGGCTTTCAACTCTTCTAACCTTCTCATAGAACCACACTACGTCATCCCTTGTAGCCCTTGATTTAACCTCTAGGACCGTGACACCGTCACCTTCAATTATTACATCGAATTCATACACGTTGCCCTTCAAGCCAAACCTACCATCAACATCAACGTAGGAGAACTTCCTAGCAAGCCTTACATCCAGCCCTCTCTGCGCAAGCTCATCCTTGTATATTGCTAGAACAGTTTCCTCAAGATCCCTACTCCACCTCCTACCCATAGATTCAACCATTGCCCTAAGATCTCCCAGCATCCTACTATGATCCTTCAATGTAACACCGTGTTCCTTCAACATAGCACTATGCTCCTCTAAAATCTTGGTATGCTCCCTTAGAATCTTACTATGCTCCTCTAGGATCCTGGTGTGCTCCTCCAGGATCTTAGTGTGCTTCTCCAAAATCTTACTATGCTCCTCTAAAATCCTACGGTGTTCACGAAGCTCCCCCAACATACCCTCTAAGACCAATGTAATTTTAGATAGAGCTTCACTAATCCTAGCTACATCCTCCCTCCTAGCCTCCTCCACAGCCTCCCTAACAGCCCTCCTAATATCCTCTAGCAACCTACCATAATCAATAGACAACCACAACCCTTACATACGACCTTTAGTAGAGAAACCTAATATCTATGTATAGAATCTCATTACCTCCATGGAGATTCCTCCTTCATCACTCTAAGTAACCCCCCAGTTAATGACCTTGATTACAGCCATGAAGGTTACTTAGGGGATTGCTAGGAGCTCTTAAGCGTAGCTTTTCCCTAGGGCTAGCATTACTAGACCGGGAGCTCCTAGCAGTACTCTAGCAACTTCCAATCTTAGGGGCTTGGGATCACAGGCAGCTTTAAAGCTATTATCGATGGAGCTCTTGCTATTGCTTAAGCGATCCTAGCTACTTTCACGAGGGGTTACTTAGAGCTACCAGCGGGAGCTCAGAGCTTCTAACCTCTTAGAGCTCCCTAGATGTACGCTAAGTCCTTGCATTAAGTGCTCTCCGCATGGTTAGAGATGGTGGGGTTGTGCTACTAATGCTAAGTATTACATGGTGTTAACTACTAGCTTAGAGAGCTCATTACAAGGTGTTAGATGGTAGCTCCCATGGTTGTAGCCTTTAACTCATTGCAGTTAGAGCTCTCACGTATTCAAGCCCTTGAGCTCCTCTGAGAGCTGTTAGAGGTGGAGCCTGCTCTAGGTTAATCTAGGTTCAAGCTCCACAATCGCAGGGGTTACTTTAACCTATGGGTCTAACTCGGATTTCGCAGACCTGGTGGTTTAAGCTTTAGAATCTACGAGCTCTAAGAACTTGTAATCTCAGCTACAGGGCTACTCTATGGTTGTTGGGAGTTTTAGCTAAGGTTCTAGTAGTCCAGAGTGGTTTAAGGTAACCTCCATTATAATATGGGAGTTACCTTAAGGGGTTATGTTTGAGCTCTAACTATGTTGAGTCGTGATGCTAGCTTTTCCACCTCCTCTCTCGACGGCATGTTACTGCTTCCCCTGATTGTTGCCTTTAGTGCTCCTGCTGCTACAGCGTGTTTCAATGCTTCCCCCAGGTCTCTTGTCCTCTGGTAATATATGTTGAATGCTGCGTTGAACGCATCCCCTGTCCCTGTTACATCTACCTTCTCAACCTCTGGAGCTTTAACCTCTACAACCTCATCCCTTGTTACTGCTATGGCCCCCCGGGGCCCTCTCTTCACCACTACAATCTCTGTTTTACCCTTTAGTAGCCTCCTAGCTTCTAGTGGGTCTCCTGCTCCTACCAGTGCTTCTAGCTCTCTCTCGTTTACGAAGATCCTGTTAACGTATGCTAGAGTCTCCCTAACCCCAGCTGGGTCCCTGTAGGCTTCACCTCCAGGATCGTAGCTTGAGCTCCTAGACCCTAGTCTCGCACCGGCCCCCACCACCAGCCTAGGGTTTACGCTTGCGAAGTGAACGTGATCCCCCACACCTGGTATCATGTCCGGGTTTAGCATTCTAGATACACCACGGTACGATACTATAGTTCTAAGGGACTCGCCTGGAACCATTAGTATAACGGCTACACTGGGCTCACCATCGACAACCCTAACATAGCTAGAGTCAACACCCAGCCTTGAAAGCCAATCTAGGACACCAAGTCTGACAGCATGGGGGCTAACGAGGGATACAACGCTAGCCCTACC